>Ga0272442_10002835_pt1 | contig 24708 bp, 14 predicted proteins | sample SSMForm2O_FD_200262 | JGI IMG/M metagenome (GOLD analysis project Ga0272442, IMG submission 200262) | Marine sediment archaeal communities from Little Sippewissett salt marsh, Falmouth, MA, United States - SSM-Form-2O | ecosystem: Environmental > Aquatic > Marine > Wetlands > Sediment ... | reverse complement strand
TCGAAAATGACACTCTACGGTCGCCTCGCCTCAGTATCCTCAGCTGACGCCTGCTTCTGTCGGCAACAACCTAACATACGTTAATCTGTCTGACATTCCGCCGAACCCTTTTCGCATGGGGTCTTGCTACGGGAAAGCATTACGTCGGCTACGGCCAGGGCGAGGGCGGGCATAACGTGGGCCCGTTTGCCGCGGGGTGGCACGAACTTATCAATGCGCATATGACGCCGTGGCGGGCCGCGGTTTGTGAGGCGGGACTGGGCGGAGTGATGCCCAGCTATGCAGCCGTTGAGGGCAGTCCATGCCACGGGAACCATGCGCTCTTGACCGAGCAGCTCCGGGAGCGGCTCGGGTTCGACGGCATTGTTGTGAGCGACTACGGTGGTGTTGCCGAGCTGCACGACCTGCACCTGGTGGCCGCATCTCCGGCTGAAGCGGCGGAACGCGCCATACTGGCAGGCATGGATTGTGAATTACCTGACGGTGAGTGCTACGGCGTGCATCTCGCAGCACTGGCCGAACGGGATTCCCGGGTGGCGGATGCGGTGGACCGGTCGGCCGCGCGGGTACTCAGGGTCAAGTTCCGCCTGGGCCTGTTCGAGCGGCCGTACGTCGATGAAGCGCGGGCCCTCGATGTGCCGGCTATGGCGGATGAGGATGCCGCGCAGGGCGCTGTCGAGGGGATCATACTTCTAAAGAACGATGACGGCCTGCTGCCGCTTGATCCGGCCAAGCTCAAACGTGTTGCCGTGATAGGCCCGCACGCGAACGAGAACATACTCGGTCCGTATTTCGGCATGCCACGCTACCAGGACAACTATGTCGATGCGATCCGCAGAACTCTTGACGGCATAGAAGTGGTCTACGAAGAAGGTTGCCGTATTGCCGGACCGGCAATTGAGCCCGACGCTGGTGAGCAGAATCTTCGCGATCCCGGAAAGGATCACAGCGTTGCACGGCTCAGCACGCCGGCTGACGACGCCGAATCGATAGAGCGCGCCGTCGCTGCCGCCCGCGGCAGCGATGTTGTTGTGCTGTGTGTCGGGGACAGTTTTGCCACTACCAAGGAGAGTTTCCGTGCACGGCCGCACGGTGACCGCGCCGACCTCGGATTGCTGGGCTCCCAGCGTTATCTGTACGGAACGCTGCGCGAGACCGGCGTGCCCATGGTTGTTGTGCTCCTGCGCATGGGGGTTATCGCTGATGCGGAGCTGTTCACTACGGCGTCGACGTTGCTGGACGCCGGGTGCGGCGGCCAGGCAGGCCCTGCAGCCCTGGCAAGTGTCCTGGTCGGAGAAACCGAACCGGAGGGACGGCTGCCTGTCTCCGTTCCGTGGTCAGCGGAGTACCTACCCGCATTTGCAGGCGCACCGGCTGCCGCGCGCCGTGGTTACGGTTTCTGTGCGGATCAGGTTGCGTTCCCGCTTGGCTACGGCCTGTCGTACACGTCCTGGTCGCTTGCCGAGCCGAAGCTGAGCGCCGACCACATATGCATTGGGGAACCGGCGGTCCTGACCGTAGCGATACGCAACACGGGCCGGCGCAAGGGTAGCGAAGTGGTGCAGGTCTATCATCATGACTGCTGTTGTCCGCTGACCAGGCCCGCCCGCGAACTGGTTGCCTTCACCAGGGTCACATTGGATGCCGGCGGCGAGGAATCCCTGACCCTCGATGTCCCGGCCGAACGCATGGGTTGGTACGACCACGAGGGACGGCCGAGGCAGGAGCCGGGGGAGCACCATTTCTGGATCTCGATCGGCTCCGATCCGCGCGGGGGCGAAATGCTTGCTCTGCAGGTGGTGGTTTAGAGAGCACATGGCGGTCTCGAAGAAGGCCTTGGCGCTCACCGAGAAGTCTCTCTTCGTGTCTGATCCGATGCGGATTCGACGCTTCTTTTTGATTATCGGGGCCGTGGTAATCACTCCGCCGCAGGCAGTGTGATCGGGCCGCTGGGTTTGCTGGCCGCCCTGATCGGTGAGTCGTCGCCGGTGAGTGCGACAACGCGATATGTCAACGGCTTGCCGCGCGGCGCCGTGAAGTCGATCCATTCCGGCGGGTTCCATTCATGGCACTGAATCTGCGGAGGGCGGTAGGCGATGGGGTGCCATTCCGAATCTCCGATCTTCCTGTCGACACGGAACCCGATTTCTGTGACCTCTTGAGCTTCTCTTCTTCTGTGTTGCGGGCGAGTCTTCTTGCCCGGCTTTTTCTTCGGCGGTCTGCGCTTGTTCCAGGCCTCCATAGCTTCCGCCGACGGAGGCTGGCCGGACTTGTCCTGCCACTTTATCACGATTGCGTCCCCGGAGTATTTGGCTACTTCCGTGATCTCTGGCGCCATCGGCCTGCCGTCCGAGAAGATGATCACCGCGTTTGTGAGTCCGTAGTCTTCGAGGTATTGCGGGGACGGCTTCGGCAAAGGGGACTTGTTGCAGATTACGGCGCTGTCAACCGTCTCAAAACCGTGGGGCCCGTAGATGCCTGCCCAGCCCTCTGTTTCGTTCCAGCCCACGAGGAATCCGCGCGAGCTGGCCCTGTAGACACCGATGAAGCCCTTGCCGTTACTCGGCTCGCCACCCGGTTCCTTGCGGTTATAGGTCATGGCCCAAGACGCAACGTGCGTTCCGCCGTGGTGCTGGCACAGCAGGCCCTCGCCATCGTTGCCCGGGAACGAACCTGTATTGTTGAAGACGTTTCGGTGTGCCCAGAGATGCCAGCCGGCGAGGTCGAACGCGCGTGAAAGGTTGTCGGATACAGGTCCGCCGCCCCCGCCGCTGGATTCGAGGAACCCGTCTATGGTCAGGCGCCAGGTGTCGGGCAGACCGTACATTGACGACCAGCCCCGCAGGAAATCGCGTTCATTGCGGTTGTTCTCTATCGTGATCCATTTGCCGGCCAGGTTATAGCCCTTGTTCCCGTGGTTGTAGACCCAGTTGTCGCGGATCACGACGCCTTCCTCGAAATAGCCGTGTTCGCGGGTCTTCAGGAATGTATGCCTGACCATGCCCAGCAGGTCCTTGTTCACGTCAATACCCATGACGCGGTTATAGTCCCACATGATCTCCTGCTTGCGCCGTTCCTTGATCACGAAATCATTGCCTTCAGGTCCCGGCCCGGTCCGGCAGGTGGTTTGCTCGTAAAGGAAGTTGCCCTTTTCCGTTTTCATCAGACAATTGTTCGCCACTAGGATCCGGCTGCCGAATGCGGCTATGCGCGAGCCGAACTTGGCCATGTGGAATCCTTCTTCACCGTAGCCTTCGGGTACCTCCCTGCGCCCGCAGGTATGGTAGTCGTTCAGCACGCATGCCTTCTCGATCGCGCAGCCCATGACCAAACGCCCCGTTGCACCGGGCACGTAGCCGCCGCCGTTGTTCGCCGACGGTGCGCCCATGAACGGATCGCCCGGATGCGTGCCGTCGGGCTCACGATCTTTCCACGCCTTCTTCGCGTAGGCGCTTTTCCAGCTTTTGGCACTGGCCCAGGTCTTACCCCATTTCAGTGCGGGCCCGAAGTAGACTACGCCGCCCGTGATGTGCACCCAGGCAACGCCGATGTTCTTGACGCCCGCGATTCCGGACTTGGGGTCGGGGACCAGCCCGATCAGGTTCCAATCGCGCGGAATGTCGTGATCGAGCTTCTTTTGGAATCCGAACACGAATTTCGTGCCCAGCTCGAGTTTGCCGTCACGTACGGCCAGCGGCCTGCCTTCGGGCGCTTCGCCGCGGATAACCACGCCCGACTTCAGCATGAGGCCGCGGCCGGCGGGTCCGTCGAACGGACCGGCGGAGAAGTCGTACGTGCCTGCCGGGTAGTAGAGCACGCCGCCGCCCTTTTTCGCCAGCTCGTCGCGTGCATTCTCGAACTTCTCAAAGTTGGTCTTGCCCTTCGAGTACTCGGACATGTCGATCACGCGTTTCCAGGCGATCGTATCGGTCCACGCGGGGTATCCCTCGGGTCCGTTGTAGAAGGTCGAAACCGGATTGTCTGTCGGCGGCGCCGCGGTTGCGAGCCGGCAGCTCAGTGCGAGGATTGTCAGCAGATGGATGGTTCTCGATCGTATCATCGTAGCGGTCTCCTTGTTTCTTGATCGTCAGAATCCGGCTCGTGCTTGTTGTGGCCATTGGCTATTCCACTTCCAGTATGTCGCGTACGGCTACCCAGCGTTTGGCCAGGCCCTCGAACTCGTCCGGTTTGCAGAATGCGATCGCGAACCAGCCTTCCACGGGGAACTGGATCGTGTTTCGTCTCCGGCCTGCAAGTGTGGTGCCGCTCGGATACAGTTCGACGAATCCCCATTCCCTGTTGCCGGCCTTGAGGAAGATGGCATCGACAGTTTTGGTGTCCTTTCCGAAAGTGGGGGCAAGGGTACGACTACGGCCCGCGCTACCGGTTGCCACATCCTGGACCGCGCCTTTGGAGAAGACCTTCGCCATTCCTTCGCCGCCCCCGGAACCCGGTCGCCACCACTCGATCTGGAGGAACTTGTCTTCCTTGCGGTTCTGATAGTACTGGAAGGCGAGCCAATCGGCTTCGAAGCGACACTTGAACGGCGCGCCTTCGTGCTGCCACTGGTCGCGCTCCTCGATCCAGCCTTCCGCCTTCGCCTTTTCCGAGTAGGCTTTCGGGAACATCTGGAGGTACGGCTTCAGCGACAGCCTGACGGTCGAGGTCGTTGTCTTCTGAGTCTTCTTATCCGTGGTCTCCCGCACGACCGTGAGGCTCGGCCGCGGTCCGCCGTTCATGTCGAACCTGTGCCCGGCGGGATCGATCAGCGTCGTGATCGCTCCGGTGAGGTGAGGGTAGAACTTGGCATGGTAGCGCGGCGAGATTATGTGAAGGTCGCGGTCGATCGGCCCATGACGGTGGCGTATTGCGGCGACGTGGTGTCCGACGACCAGCTGTGCCCGCTGCATGTCCAGTCCATCGCCGGCGGGTGTGAAGTGGCGGACCTCGTGGCGGGGTACGCCCTTTGCGAAACTGAAAGTGACCTCCACGGTTTTCTCCGTGTTCGGTTTCATGCCGTTCATGTCTATCTCGGCAGGCGTCGCCACGAGGTCGTTCAGGACGTTGAGTGACACCTTGCCCTTTGCTGCTGCGGTCCCGCAATTGCGGAGGTGCAGTTTCGCGGCACCTTTGCCGTCCTGCCGAATGCCGAGTGTTTCCCTGTCCCAGCGTGCCGCGATCACGGCCTTCGGCTGGGGTAGGGCGGGCAGGTCGTTCGACGATTCGACCTTGGCCCTGCCGTACGTGAGTAATCCATCCTCTACGGACGCTTTCTGCTTCTTGCCGTTGACCAGGACTTCGGGCGTGCTGCCGGCCGGGACTCGCACGGCGAAGGCGGCGCAATCGCCCTCGACAGTCACAGACTCCTTGGCCACGCGCAAGAAGGCATAGCTCTTGAATGAAAAGGACTCGCCCTGTCCGGAGAGAGTCGTTTCCGTGTCCGGCTTCATGCTCAGCAGGATCCGGTCGTTCACCTTGTTGCTTACGATTCGCACGGCAACGGCGGAATCGTCCTCTGCGATCTTGCTGAACGATGTGACGGGCGGCACATCCATGTACGGTTCGTGCAAAGCAATGAAGCGCGTGTTGCTTACGTTGTTGCGCAGGACCACGATCGATGCCGGGCCCGGTTCGGTCAGTCCCTGGCGCAGTCTGTCCCGCGGCATCTCGTAGGAAATCTGGCGCATTGAGGGGCCCGTGCCGCGGCACGCGATTGTGTTCGGCGCGCCAAGCATTTGCATGCGCACGCCCGGCCGGCGCTCGTGCCATTTCGGGCCCACCTTGTTCGAGGAAGGTTTGACGCCTCCGGTTTCCTGCCAGACGGTGATGCCCCATGGCCTATCTCCGACGACGCGGGATGTTTCGTGGCTGACCGAAGGTTGACGGTGGTAGAGCCATTCGCTGTGCGCCCAGTGTTGTGGCTCGTCGGGACAGGAGTGCCCGATCGCGTGCACCTGCCAGAGATAGCGCCGCGGGCGCGGGCTGTCGAGCGAGGAGGCATCCAGCAGGTATTCCCTTGTCAGTACGAGCGCGCGCGTCTGGTCGACGTCATCGTAGACCTGTGTTGTGCGGCCGGCGGCAAACTTTGCCAGTGGCCCGAAATGGTGGCGCGTATCGACCTTGCCGGGGAGAATCTCGTCCTTGCCCTGCTTGTAGAGCCCGGCGTTGGATCCCGCCAACGGGAACAGATCGTCGATGGTATGGGGGATCGCGTCATCCACGATCACTGCCGCGTGCCCGAATATTGAGGCGCTCCAGAGCTGGTCGCCCCCGGCGTAGCCGCCCGCGCAGGAGGTGTTGGCGTACAGAGTTCTGTTGTAGGCGTGGAACCCGGTCAGCGCGAAACTGTCGCATACCCGGTGGACGTAGTGTGCGGCCAGCCGCATCGTGACGGCGGGTGCCGGCGATGTCCAGTAGTCGGGCGACTCGTCTGCGCGCAGAATGAGAATGCCGCGCTGTGGGAATACTGCGGATGGCGCGGGCGGCGGGGTTACCTTCTTGGGGTCGATCGGGTCGATGTCAAACAGCAGCGTGGGATAGTACTTGTCGTCTGCCACGGGCCTTGACTGGGCGAGGAAGTAACTGAAATGTGGATCATCCGGCCATTTCTCGTGTCCGACTTCCCACCAGTGCACGCCGTTGAGCTTCAGGCCGCCGTTCATGTGCGCCGTGGAGAAGTTCCTGGTTCCGCCGGCGTGCCGGTCGCCATTCGCGCGGAATCCTCCGATAGTAGCGTGTTGTCCGTTGCCGAACGTATTGCCCTTGGCATCTCCATCGGTGTAGCGCGGGTATTCGGGACGCTCCGTGTCGATGTCCAGGGTCGGGTATCCGACCCAGAACAGGCTCAGCAGATAGTTCTTCATCGTGGCGCCGTTCTTGCCAACGAAGCCGTAGCCGAGCTCGTCCATTCCGAGCCGGTCGAGGCCCCGGCACCAGAGCAGCAACTCGAAGACCATGCTGTAGTACTTGCCGAACTCCTCCTGGTAGAGTCCATTGTCCCGCACGCACTCGTTCATGTACTGCACGAACCCGCCGTTTGAATTTGCCACGCCCTTGATGAGTTTCTTGTCGCCAAGGGCGAGGGCCATGAGCAGGTTGCTCATCGGGCGGGAGTACTCCATGTTGGGTAGGAAGCTGATGTGCGTGTGGGTCATCGTCTTATCGTTTATCTGCCACTCGGCATGCGCACGGAATGTGTCCTCGACGCCCTTGCGTTCTTCCGGGGTGAGCAGGTCGTAGAGCACGTCGTAGCGCAGGACGTTTGGCCATTGCATGGCGCGGCGTCTATCGCCCAGCCGTGCCTGGGGTGACGCTTCACCGGGAACCGCGCCGACAAACCTGAGCAGGTGCTTCTTCTCCGCCTCGCCGGCTTCCTTCTTTCCCATCACGAGGTACTCGAACAGGTTGCGTATGACGGTCATGTCCTTTGGACCGTTGACGATGCGCTTCTCGTAGGCCTTCCCGGCCCAGTCCTCGTTCTCGATCCGTTTGCGGATGTTGGCGGCGTCCTCCCTGGTCCACAGGATGAACGGGTGGTCGGGCTTTGCGGTGGCGATTGTGGTTAAGGTCAGTTGTGCTGCCAGCACAAGAATGAGTGCCGGCAATCTGAATCTACTCGCAAGCATCTTCCTCCTCCTTTGATGGCTGATCCGGTTCATGGTGTTCCATGAAAAAATACACGGGAATTCCGGTTTCATAACCATGCTGTCGACATGTGTGTCACGTCAGGTTAGAACCCGTGGTCTTTTGCGAACTGCAGGCTTTCGCCGTTTTCGAAGTAGAACGGGAACCAATAGCGGTAGTTGTCGCCGGTGGTCATCAGTAAATGGTCGTAGTACTCCGCATGTGATTTGAATTCGTTCTGTTTCTCTACCATCAGGTAGGGCACGAACACGGTGGTGTCGGCAAGGGGGGCGAGCTCCTCGATTCTCGTGAACGGGTAGTGAAACTCGACCCCGCAGATATTGATGCCGGCCGCAGCCAGGTTTTCGACATGACGGCCCCACGGACCGCAACAGTGAATCAGAAGACTGCCGAATTCATCCGCAAGCCGCTTGACGTAAGGAATGCCGAATTCTCTGTATTGTTCGGGCGAGAGCAGGGGCATGAGGTCTTCCGTGATCGACAGGCCGAGGTCGCACGGGAGAAACGTGTAGGGCCAGATGTTGCCGCATACGCGCGAACCGGACTCGCGCATGAAGTAGCGTCCAAGCTCGACAAGGAAATCGGTGACTTTCGCGAGGAACGCGTGAACCTTGCCGGGGTCGGTGTACATGGCGACGAACAGCTCTTCCTCCTTCAACACCAAACCGGCGGTATTCAGCGGGCCCTGGAAGTCGGTTGTTCGGAACCACAGGTCCTCGAGTTCCGGCCGGCTGCGTAATTCCCGAAAGAGCCGCAACGCACGGGCAGCGTCGAGGTCGGGATGATCGGGCGGCATTATGTCGAGGGCGAGTGCCTCATCAATGGTCTGTGCAACGGGGTCCAGGAAGATGTTCTCACCTGTGGAGTCCCTGCGCGGCTTGCCGCCCCAGAACGTTCCGTTTGTAACCGTCCCGAAATCCGCGAAGAACGTGGGGAAATTCACACCCGGCAGCGACCGTTGATGCGCCACATGCCCGGGCGCGCTTTCAAGTATCGTTTGGTCGTTGCAACACTGCCGGTACTGGTATTTCTCGGAATAGACGGAAACGAGGTATCGTTCCTGTTTGTTCCAGAAGTCCGTTGCGCGTTGGATAAGTTTGTCTGTTGTCACAGCCGGCACCTTAGCCGTTCCAGGGGTTGTTCATCAAGACCATCTCGCTTCATGAGCTATGCGTCATTCGGCAATACAAGCTCGGCGACCTCGATCCAACCGTGATCGTCGATGCCGCTCAAGCTTGCGTGGGTCACGCCGCTGACGCGGAAGATGTAGAGGCGGCCGTCGTGCTCCACCACTTCGGGCGCCTGCATGTCGGGGAGTACTGTCAGCGGGTCCGTGGTTGAATCGAACCGGCAGGGGTCCGGGGAGGCGTAGACGATCACCGGCGCCGGCGTTTCTTTGGTCTCGAGCTTCCGATCGCGCACGAACAGCCAGTAGGTATCGTCATGCCGGAAGATCGTGGGGGATTCGAGCCGGGAATGCTTCACGACGTGCTTGTAGTCTACGTATGCCGGCTGTCCGTCGGTCCACTTTTGAAGATCGCGGCTGGTGCGGACCATTACTGCACTGTGGTCAACGTCGTCGACGGTGCAGCGCTGGACGTAGTACCAGTGCCAGACGCCGTCGAAGCACGGGATGCACGGGTCGCGGGCGTCGCGTTCTTCGAACGCGAGCTCCGGGACGGTCGGCCAGTTGAACGTGTCCGGCGATGACACGCGCAGGTTTGTTCCCCACGGCCGCCGGAAGAAGAGATGGTGCAATCCGTCGTGGACCACGACGAAGGGGCAGTGGACGCCCGGCCGATCGTTCTCGGTGTTGCCTTGCTCAACGTCCGCCAGCAGCGGGTCGTGGATCTCGTACCGGCCCATGATGGTGTCGCACGAGCAATGGAAGAGCTGCGTCTCGCTTTCCCACGTGCCGGTGCCCATGATGCCGATCGCGTGCCAGCGCTTGTCCAGCCCCCTGAACACACAGAAATCGTTAAGGTGGTTCTGCGGGTAGTCGACGATCCGGGTCCATTCGGAGATTTCGATACGGCATGTCATGTTGCGGGTGCATAGTAAGCACAAAGGCAGGATAGCCGCAACCAGAGAAGAAAGGATTGCCGCGAAAAACACAAAACCGCGAAGATGGATTGGGTGGCAGTTCTCTACGTCCACGTTCCGGACAATGGCAGAACGATTCCGGGCAAAATGATTATGGGATAGGTTCTTGGTGGGGACGTGCTCTTGACGAGCCGTGCACAGTTGTGGAACATGGGCGCCTTTGTCGGGGAGGAACATATGGCGGGTGAATACGCTTATATCCTGGAGCATGTGAGCAAGCAGCATGGCACGAAGGCCATACTGGAAGACATCACGCTGGCGTTCTTCTTTGGTGCGCGGATCGGGGTGATCGGGGCGAACGGGTCCGGGAAGTCGAGCCTGTTACGGATCATGGCGGGGGTCGATACCGACTTCATCGGCAAGGCGCAGATCGCGAAGAATCGTAGAATCGGCTACCTGGCGCAGGAGCCGGAGCTCGATCCGGGAAAGACCGTACAGGAGGTCGTGGCCGAGGGCGTGGCCGTGCAACAGGCGGTACTCGACCGGTACGACGAGCTTTGCGAGAAGATGGGCGGCGACCTGTCGGCGGACGAGAAGGAGAAGCTCGACCGCGAGTTCGACCGCGTACAGACGGAGATCGACAATAACGATCTCTGGGAACTTGAGCACCACGTAGAGATGGCGATGGATGCGCTCCGTCTACCCGAAGCCGATATGAAGGTTGGGGTTCTGTCCGGCGGCGAAAGAAGGCGTGTTGCGCTTTGTCGCCTGCTGCTCCAGAACCCGGACATGCTGCTGCTGGACGAGCCCACAAACCATCTCGATACCGAGTCGGTGGCCTGGCTGGAGGAACACCTGAAGCGGTTCAAGGGTACGCTCATTGTCGTGACTCATGACCGGTACTTCCTGACCAACGTGACCGAGTGGATCCTGGAGTTGGACGCGGGTCGCGCGTATCCCTACAAGGGCAACTACGAGGCGTGGCTCGGACAGAAGCAGATGTTGTCCCAGCAGAAGGCCAAGATGAACGCTTCGCGCCGGAAGCTGCTGGAACAGGAGCTTTCATGGGTGCGCATGAATGCTTCGAGCAGGCTTACCAAGAGCAAGGCGCGGCTGAAGAGGTACGAGGAGCTGGTGTCACAGGATTTCGACACGCGCGAGGACCAGCTCATTATCCAGATTCCGCACGGGAAGCGGCTGGGTGACAAGGTTGTCGATGCGGTGAATCTTACCAAGGTCTATGATGACAAGGTCATCATGGAAAACGTGAACTTCAGTCTGCCCCGCGGCGGGATCGTCGGGGTCATCGGCGGGAACGGAGCGGGTAAGACGACCCTGTTCCGCATGATCACGGGCCGGGAGAGCGCGACGTCAGGCGAACTGCAGATCGGGGCGAGCGTTGACCTGGCCTACGTGGACCAGTTTCGGGACGAGCTGGAATCGGACCAGACGGCATACGAGGCCATCACGGGAGGCGAGGACAAGCTCACTGTCGGCGGGCGCGAGATGAACAGCCGCGCGTACTGCGCACGCTTCAATCTCAAGGGAGCCGACCAGCAGAAGAAGGTTGGACTGTTGTCAGGTGGTGAGCGCGGGCGGGTCCACCTCGCGAAGCTCCTCAGGAGCGGCGGCAATCTGCTGTTGCTGGACGAGCCGTCTAACGATCTCGACGTTGCCACGCTGCGGTCGCTCGAGGAAGGAATCGCGGGGTTCGGCGGTTGCGCGGTTGTGATCAGTCACGACCGCTGGTTCCTCGACCGGATCGCCACGCATATCCTGGCGTTCGAGGGTGACAGCGAGGTGGTCTGGTTCGAAGGCAACTACCAGGCCTACCACGAATGGCGTGTCAAGACGCTCGGCGACAAGGCGCAGCCACGCCGCGTGCGGTACCGGCCGCTGAGCAAGGGGTAGGAGGTCGGCCCCGTTCTCCTACATGGATTGGATGAACTCACGGAACCGGGTGATTCGTTCGCTGTTGTCCCTGTGAAACAGCAGGTGTTCGAGGTCCTTCCTCTTCTGGTTCAGATCCACGTCTTTCAATGTCGCCTGGACGGCGGATTTCAGTTCCGGCAAGTCGTGTATGCCGCTGCGTCTCGCAAGGAAAGGGTAGTCGGGCGCAGTTTGCTGAAGGAGAAACATGGCATCATAGCAGTCCCTGCCCTTACAGCGCGACAGCAGAGCTGCGAGCTTCATCGAACAGAGCACGGGATCGGGCGGCACAGGGAAGGGGAAGAAGAGTCCGCAGCCCTTGATGTTGGCCGTTACGCGTTCATAGCCGACTCCCTGGTCCTGGGCTTCAAGCTTGAGCATGAAGCGCTCGTCCCTGTGTCCGGTCAGCCCCAGCCCGAAGAGCAGTTCGGGGAAATGGATGCTGCTGCGGAAAGCCGTTAGTCTGCTGTTGTCCTTGTTGCGAATCTCTGCCTTGAGCCCGTTCCGCGCAAGGAACGTCACCACGTTGTCGGCCATGGTGCGAAACTCTTCCTCGTCGAGGTCCTTGCAGTCGAAATCCAGGTCTTCGGAGAAACGATCGATGCCCTTGGTCAGCCGCAGACAGGTCCCGCCGATGAATACCAGTTTGCGGGCATGTTGTGTTGTGGCGAGGTGATCCAGGACGAGCAACTGGACATATTCCTTCAGTATGTGCTTCATGCCCGCTGCACTGTTCTTCAGAAAACCGGGATAGAAGTTCTTAATGGCGTCCAATGACATCATAGTTCGTGTACCTTTCGAAACAGTCGAATGCGCTTCTCCAGTGCGGCGCAACGACAGCGTGCCGTGAATTCTTCCAGTAGACCGCAGTCGAGATCCTCGTGAAGCACATCATCGTCAAACCGCAGATCGGCGATATCGCTTTCTGTCTTGTAGAAGGGATAGAGATAGAAGAGATCCAGCAGAGCCTTCTCGCGTGTTGCGTATGGAACCTTCCGATCGTCCGCGACGGACCTTGGTTCATACCCGAACATCAGATCGTCACGGACACTCTTGTAGGAGTATTCGCCGAAATCGTTCTTGAACCGGGCAGTCTTCAGCGACGTGACGCTGGTGATTTGCAGAACTGATTCGGGAATCAGTCCGTATGCCGACAAGGCGGTGTGCAGACTGATGTAAGACGGGCCGTATATTCTTCCTGCGAAGTATAGCGCCATTCCCGGCTTGGCCATGTAGTCCGCGAAGGTGTATAGACCACGGCGCAGGCGTACCAGATAGCCCCGCTTGAGCCAGCGTCCCAGGTTGTTCCGGTCGAACCCGGGCCGCCAGGCGTGGATCTGGTGTATGCTAAAACACCCGAACTCAAGCATCTGACTTCTGAACTCCATCCAATTCATATTATGGTTCCAATATGCATTAAAGATAGTGCCTAACAGAAACAGATGCAAGGAGAGAATGTGCTATATGTGGGATGGGCTGGCAGCGTCCCTGGTAAACGTTCACCGCGAAACCGACTTGACGCGATTGCGAAAGTCGCTGGGGGTCAGGCCTTCGAGTCTCAGGAATGTTGAGCCGAGGTGTGAGGGGTTTGCGAAGCCGGTGACGTAGGCCACTTCCTTGATGCTCAGGGTGCCGGCCGCGATAAGCGTCTTGGCGCGATCGACGCGGGCGCGTGGTAGCCTGTCTACGGTCGCTATTCCAGAGGTGTCCTTGACGCTGAGCGTGTTGCCAGTGCGCCGCCGCACGCGGAACGGTAGCGGCCGGGTGTTATTCCGAACCTGGACTTGAAACGTCGCACCAGGTGGGTCTTGTGCGCGATGCCGCAGCGCCCGGCGATCTTGTCCAGCGGCAGGTCGGTTTCGGCCAACAGGCGGGAGGCACGCTGCATGGCACGTTCCATTAGCCATGTCTTTGGGGACTGCTTCAGGGCATGCAGGAAATGGGACCAGAGCACTTGCCGCTGAACGCGGCAATGGCGGGCCAGTGCCGTTACGGAGGGCAGGGGGCGGTCTTCGCGGGCGACTCGCTGCAACGCGCGGCGAACGACTCGGTCGTGCGAGTGTTGGGAAAGCAGTGTCGAGTTCCGCTCGATTACGCTGATGGGGCGGACGCGCAGCGGTTCCGGGTTTGCTCCGGAGAGCAGCTTGTGCGCCTGGGCCGCCGCGGCGTGGCCCAATGCATAGTAGGGAAGGCGAACGGAGGAAATCGAGGGCTGAACGGCATGGGTCAGTGTAATGTCGCCACAACCCATGACCATCGCCTGGTCAGGAATGGATGTTCCGACCTTCAGCAGGTCGCGGATCAGGTACTCGGCCATTCCGTCGTGATAGAGAAAGAAACCGATCGGCTTCGGCATGGCATCGCAGAAGTCGGCCAGGTTCTCAAAGGGATTCCCGCCGGTCTCGATATCCTGGTAGAGCACGCCGGCGGGCGCGTTGAATCGTTTGGCCGCGTCCAGAAACGCCTGGTGCCTGAGCGTGCGCTGAGGGTTTCTGTTGGGCATGGGGCCCTGGACCGCAAAGCTGCGTGCGCCGGTTCGCTTCAGATAATCCGCCGCCGTCTGTCCGATGCTCGCGCTGTCAAAGGCGACGGCTGCGTCGCCGTGTAGCGGGCCTCCTTCGTAGACCCACTCGACCCATTTCACGCCGCGCGCACGGGCTCGACGAATAAAATTCCCGGGTTCGGACCTCCCGATCACAACGGCCGGCGGGCTTGCCGTTGCCAATGGAGTTCCGGCGCGGAGTCCCTGGTGATGATGCGCGCAGGCGACCACGCTCCAATCCAGTGCCAGTCGCTCGGCGTAGTCGACCACCCCGTCGCGCAACGGGAATTCCTCCGGGTGGTCCCGGTTCATCATCACGTATATCGACGCCGGCATCTCCCGTCCGTTTTCTGCTCCGTCAGGTTCCCTGTCCTTGACATAAATGCAATGTCAACATGACAAAATTATAATGCCTGCGGTTCTGTCTGCAAGCAGAATCATGGGGGTTGTAAGCGCTTGACTGGTAAGGCATTGCACATGAACCGCGTGCCGCCGTGTTTGGGTTTCTGTCGCTTTCTTTCGTTTGCATGCTGCTGTTCTCATCCCGGTGGCGTTTCCAGCTGTAGGTTATTGGGGATGTGGGGCGGTTGCCCGCGCGGGAAAGGAACCGGTACTGAAAGGAGATCGGTGGTCATGGTCAAGAGCATGTCGACAATGCTGCGGGCGGACGCCCGGTTTGTAGCGGTTCTGTCACTATGTGTTTCGGCAGCGGCGTGGGCGGGGCCGCAGTTGCTGATGGAGGAGGGTGAGACGGTCGTCCACGTACCGATCGGGTCGGTGGTCACGAACACGCTGTGGCTGGAGAACTCCGGCGACAGCACACTGGCCTGGACGCTGACCGACTGCTTTGAAGGCAAGGCGGTCGAGGGCTTCGCGAATCCCTGGACCTCGGCCCGGTCCATGCGCTACGACACAACACGCGACTGCCTGTGGTTGAGCTACTACTACGACAGCAACGTCAAGCAGGTGCGGACCAGTGACGGTGCGATCGTGGCGACCAAGAACATGGGCACGGCCTGCGCGCGGCCCTACGGTATCGAGGTCGATAACGGGTATCTGTGGGCGACCGACTATTCGAACGCCCGTTTTGTCAAGTTCAACCTCAGCAACATGAACCTGGCCGACACGGTGCCTTTCCCCTCGGGCTGGAGTTACGCCTACGGAATCGGGATCGGCGACGGACAGTTCTATGCCACACACAACGGCGACCAGTACGACATTTGCCGGCTGAACCCCTCGACCGGGGCCATCCAGGCAACCTACGATAACGTTGCACGATTCTACTACTACTATAACCACATCAGCTACGGGGACGGTGCGGTGTGGTTTGGGAGCTACACGGCGCCGAAGAACAGGATAATCAAGTTTGACCCGTCGCTCGGCCGGGTGCGCAGCGAGATCGAGCTGCCGGGCTGGTACGAGGGCGTGAATATCTTTGACCAGTCGGTACTGACCAACGGTCAGGCCTGGGCCCTGACATACCGGCACGACTACGATACCTCGGGTCAGAGCAAGTACTGGATTCACAGGCTGTGTGTTGACGCCCTGCAGCGGCTCTCGGAATCGGTGGAGGGCGGCAGCATTGCCGCCTCGCATACGTCCTCGATAGACGTCGTGTTCGACGGCAACGGCGCGGCCAGCGCGATCCACCGTGCGGGCATCAAGATCAACTCCAACGGCGGCACGAAGGAGAAGCCGTACGTGTTCGTTGTCCACTCGCCCGGTGCCAACGGAGCCCCAACGGCGAACGCGGGGCCCGACCAGACCATGGATATCTCCGAACCGAGCATGGATGTAACGCTCAACGGATCAGGCTCGACTGACCCCAACGGCGATGAACTGGTGTATGAATGGTTGATGGTTGATGGTTCCATGGTTGGTGGGAAGAGCCCGACAGTTGAGCTGGGGCCGGGAGTCCATGACATCAGATTGACCGTCTCGGACTTGCGCGGGGGCACGGATACCGACACGGTGCGCATCACGCTGAGTGCACCGGATATCGAGGTCGCCGACGTGTTTGCGCCGGCGCCGGAAGGCAGCGGACCGGTCACGGCCCTGGTCACGGTGGTCAACAACGGGGACCAGGCCCTGGACTGGTCGGTCAGCGAAACGCTGCAACTGGGCCAGGACGACGTCCTGCGCGAGTTCGAGGTCAACTGGGTCAGCAGCTACTCCACGTACGGCTATCCCCGGACCATGACCTACGACGCGACGCGCGACTGCCTGTGGGTGGGGTACTACTACGACGACGAGATAGGCAAGCTCAACCCCAACACCGGCGCGGAGATCACGACCAAGGCGCTGGGGTCGGCGCACCGGGTGTATGCGCTGGACATGGACGGGGCGGATCTCTGGATCGCCGACTACAATTCCAGGAGTTTCAAGTCCTTCAACCCGGACTCCGCCGCGACGATCGATACGATCAGCGCGCCCGGGAGCTGGACTTACGGTCCGAGCGGACTGGCGCGGGACTCGGGCCAGTTCTATGCGGTCGAGAGATACGCGTACGAGTTCTGCCGGCTGAACCCGTCCACCGGCGGCATCCAGGCCACGCATGCCACCGGCGAGCGGTTCTACTATACCGTCAACCACATCGACGCGATCGACGGGACGGTGTGGTACAGCCCTTACGATGCCCCGCGGAACCGGCTGTTGGCGCGCGACGGGACCACCGGCAACCTGCTGCAGACGATCGAAATCGACGGCTGGGACACGAGCTCCAGCGCCTACATCTACGACCTGTCGTTTGCGGGCACCAACACACAGTGCTGGCTGTTGACGTACAACGCCAAGAGCGACGGAAAGCGATGGGCGCACCTGGTCGACCTGGCGGGTGCGCGTGGCACGACCAAATCGCAGTCCAGCGGCACGGTGGCCGCGGGGTCAAGCGCCACGTTCGAAGCGGTCATGGACCTTACCGGGCTGCCGATCGGACTGTACCCGGTCAAGCTCACGTTCGCGTCCAACGACCCCGACGAGCCGATCATAGAGAGCACGTTGTCCTTCGTCGTACACGAGGACGCGCCCAACAACCCGCCTACTGCGGATGCGGGACCGGATCAGCATCGGACCGTATTTGGGGCGACGGCGCCGATCATTCTCGAGCTCAATGGCGGCGGCTCGAGTGATCCGGACGGCGACCCGCTGAAACTGAGCTGGACCTGGACGGACAGCGGCGAACCGGTGGAGACGGGGACGTACGGTCTGGTCAACCTCGGGCCGGGCTCGCATGGGCTGACGCTGATCGTGGAAGACTATCGCGGCGGCCTGGATACCGACGAGATGATCCTTACGGTTGAGCAAGTGCCGCCGGAAGGCTGGCGCGGTTGGCACGGCACGCTGGGCAACGGCCAGGCCTGCGAGACCAACGAAAACTGGATTCAGAATTGGCCGCCGCGTATTGACTGGGTGGTACCGGGTGTCGGCGGGGGCCTCTGCCCTGCCGTCAGCGAAGGGCTGGTCTACTGCAGCGATAGGAACAGCAAGACGCTGAAATGTTTTGATGCCGTCACGGGCGAATTGAAATGGTCACGGCCGGTGAACGTCGTTCGAGGCACGCCGACCGTGGATGACCGGTTCGTGTACGTGTTGACCTGTGGGGCCAGCAATTCGTCGCGGGCGGGCAACCTGCACTGTTTTGACAAGATTACCGGCCTGCCGCAGTGGGTCACCGAGAATATTGGCGGGTCGTATGATACCAACGAAGGTCCCGCCAACGATTATACGCAGCTCGGCGTGCTCGGCGATCTGGTGTTCTGTGGAAAGTATGCAGTCAATCGGAATACCGGCAACGTGGTCTGGTCCGGTTCTAGGAGCGTTCACTGGAAACCTGTCGACTGGCAGGGCAAGACCTACATGATGAACGGGGGGAATGGCTATCTGTATGATCCGGCGACAGGCATCAGTGCACTGGATGCCGGGCCGAACGTCCGCAATGGGGAGGGCTGGTATCGGAACACACAGACCCACGGCACGAACGCGGTGTGGACCATTGACGAGGTTTGGGCGATCGGCGGTTCAAAGCTGTCCGACTTCGGCACCGTCGGTGTGGTTACCTACACGCAGCCGGTTACGATTGGTAACGACGGTTATTTCGTAGCCGGCGGGCATAACTGCGGTGGACCGGTGTATCACGTGGACATGATGACGGGAGCCAAAACGGGTACCGGCGTGAGCATGGGTACGGCCATCGCCGTCGCGAACAAGGCCGTTGGGGACAGAAGTGGGGATATCGTCGTTGTGGAGAACACGGTGACGGGACTGGTTGCCCGTCAATTCGAGTATGACGTTCTTGGCGGGATCAGCTACTCGGACGCAGCCTACGCCGACCAGCGGCTCTACATGACGTCAAGGAACGGGCTGACCTGTCTGAACTTCGGCCCGGCGCGTCCGGACATCGACATCCGGCCCGGTCAGTGGGATGCCCGGGAGAAGAGAGCGGTTTTTGCCGGGCACCTGGTCAACGACGGTGGCTTGCCGGCGTCGGTCTCGATCTGCTGGGGCCTGGCCGACGGCGGCACCAATGTCGCGGCGTGGGATCATGTGGAATCGCTGGGTGTGCGGTCGGCGGGCGGCATTACGGCGAGTGTGACGAGCGCCGAGGCGGACCGTGTATATTTCTATCGCTGTCTGGCCCAAAACAGCCGGGGTGTGGACTGGACCGACATGGAGCGCGTGGATACCTATTCGCCCCAGTCGCTGGAGGGATCGGGCGGTGTGCTGCTGCACTGGCCGATGGACCACGACGGTGGGGATGTCGTCACCGACGTTTCCGGCAACAGCAACCACGGCGCCCTGACGTATGCCTGGCACTGGACCAACGGGGTCATCGGCAACGCGCTGGCGATAGACCATTCCCGAACCAGGGCCGTCTGCTTTCCGTTGTCCGCCGCACTCCGCCATACGTGGAGCCTGAGCCTGTGGGTCAAACGCTCTTCGGACGGGGGTATCGTTCGGCTGACGCGCTACCCCGACGGCGTGGGCAGCTACTTTACGCTCGGCTGGACCAGCGGCAAGCTGTTCACGTATCGAACCGACAGTATAGGTTACCGTACCGGTGTGTTGAGCAACGGCTGGCATCATGTGGCCGTGGTTCGGAAGGGCAGCACGACCAGCCTGTACGTGGACGGGGCATTGGCCATAGAGCCGTCATTGTCGTGGGACACGCTGCGTTATCTTTCCGTGGGCGGCGACGGTTCGTTCATCGGGTGCCTGGACGACTTGCGATTCTACACGCGCGCGCTGGTGCTGTCCGAGATTCGCGCCCTGTCCGCGATGGACACATCCAGCTTTGTTGAACCTACGGCAACGGTGGGGAATGACAACGATGCGGAGGAGTCTGCCGGCGGAACGGTTACCCTTAACGGGACGGAACTGAACCTGGGCGAAGACGCCGGGGGTTCAGCGACCGTCGTCGGCCTGCGCTTCGAGGGATTGAACACTCCGCAGGGGGCCACGATCCTGGGCGCGCAGATTCAGCTCGGCTCGGGTGATACGGCTACCGGCGGCGATGCCCTGTTCGAGATTCGGGCGCAGGCCATGGACGACGCGCCGGCGTTTACGGCTTCGGCCAACGACCTCAGCAGCCGCGCGGTGACCTCGGTAGCGGTGCCGTGGCCGGTGGCGGACTGGTCCGCGCGCACCAACGGCCCGGCTCAGTGCGCGCCGAATGTGGGCGGCCTGGTGCAGGCGGTCGTGGACCGTTCGGGCTGGTCGAGCGGCAACGCGATAGCGTTCCTGGTCACCGGCAGCGGACGCCGTTCAGCCGACGCGGCAGACAAGAGCGGCGGATTGAAAGCCTCGCTGGCGGTGCAGTGGACCGACCAGTCGGACCTGGACGGCGACCTCGTGCCGGATTACGTGGAGCGCAGTGCGGGATGTCCGGGCACATGGAGCCCCGCGGACGATCCGGACGGAGACGGCGACAGCACGTGGACCGAATACATTGCCGGTACAGATGCGGGCGACCCTGCGAGCAAACCGGTGGTGCGGTTGCGTTCGTTGCCCGACGGCCGAGTCGTGGCCGAGATCGACGGCAAGCCGGCCGAACCGCCGCACTACGCCGAAGGGCTCTCGAGGTACTACAGCCTGCTCTACAGGGATGCACTGCCCGGCCCCAACGAGACCGGAACGGTCAGGACCCTCTGGCTCGAGGATTTCAGCCTGGCCAACGGGACCACCAACGATGCCGGCGATACGGCATGGAGCTCGACCTATACCGGTACGGGGAATGCCTGTGTGAGCAACGGTGTGTTCCTCACCACCAGCAGGGGGTCGTCGGAGTGGCTCTCGGAGCCGATAGCACTGAATTGGCAAACAGTGACCCTGTTGCTCGATCTGCGCGTCGCGGGGCTTCCCGGCAATGCTGAGACAAGAGTTCTGTACCAGGTGGATGACCATCCGCAGGTGACACTGGCCGAGTTCAGCGGCAACTTCAACAACAGCGAATGGCTGACGCTCTCATCGGAGGAGATTCGTGGGATCTCGGTGCGCATCATCGTTCAGGGTTCCACGCCTTGGGCGGCCTCCAGGGTCTACCTGGATAACGTGCGGGTGACTGCGCCCGAAGGTCCGCCATGGCCCTGTGTGCCGGGTTTCTCGAATGTACTCGTCGAAACCGAATGTACGCTGTCGCACACCAACTCTGCACCGGGCAAGACCGGGTTCTACCGGTTGAAGGTGGGGCTGGAGTGATACCAGATGCGGCGGAGGCCCGCCGCGCTACAGGGGAGTGGGAGCGGAGTTCGATGGTTTTGGAGCGCGGCGGGCCTCCGCCGCATCTGCCGGGACATGGGGCCGGTCCGTACACGCCCCTACGGTATTGCGGCTGAGAAAGGTCGTAATGCCGGTGTCGGGCCGGCCCTGTTTGCCGCCAAACGCGCGTGCATTACGGGCAGTACCCCGTTTACCGCGAACCCGACTTGACGCGATTGCGAAAGTCGCTGGGGCTCATGCCTTCTATTCGGTGGAAAGTGGTGCTGAGATGGGACGGGCTGGCAAAGCCGGACACGTAGGCGATCTCCTTGATGCTGAGATTCCCCGCCGCCAGAAGCGTTTTGACCCGCTCGACGCGGGCGTGCAGCAGAGCGTCGACGAGCGTCATACCAAAGGCCTGCCGGAAACGCCGCTGCAGCGTGCGGAGCGTCACATTACGGCCCGCGCCTCTTGCGATATCTTCGACGGAGATGCTGCGCTGCATGTTGGCCTCAATGAATCGTACTGCACGCTGCAGCATCGGATCCCTGGTAGCATATCGGTCGCTCGATTCCCTGCTGATTACGCCTATCGGAGGGATGAGGATCGGTTGCGCCGGAGCGGTTTCGCCGCGCAGCATGCTGACGACGAGGTCGGCGGCCTGTCGTCCGATCTCGTAGTCGGGCGGTTCGACCGTGGAAATTGAGACGTGGGAGCAGATGCTCGGGACATGGTCGTTGTCCACACCCATCACCGCAAGATCGCGGGGGCATTTGATGCCCAGCATCCTGGCGACGCTGATCAGTGCATGGGCCCGCCAGTCATTACAGCAGAAGGCCGCCACCGGCTCGCCCGGATGCCGGGCGAGCAGTTCGCGAATTGGAACGATTTGATTGCTGCTGCTGGGAGGGGGACAAGGCACGTCTCTAATGCCCGTTTCCGCGAGCTTCTCAACAAATCCCTCGCCCCTGAGTGTGCCGAACCCGCTCTTGTCTCCCGCATAGACGAAGTGACGGAAGCCGCGCCTGAGGAAGTATTCGGCCGCCATTCGCCCGATGGCACGGTCATCCGACAGCACCTGTGGATACGGTACGTCGCGCAACATGTTGTTGATGACGACCGTGGGGCCCTTGAATGACTGCCAGTCGGTCACATTGCCGGGGCCCTGCATTCTTACAATGGCGCCGTCGTAGTACTCCATTCGCGCTCTCTTGGCCGCCGGTATTTCGTCGGCGAGCACTTCGCACTCTTCGAAAGCCGCGTAGAGCACATCCTTCGCGCCCGAAAGGATGTTCAGCCGATGACTGGTCGTAATCATGATCCTTGTCGGCTTGTATTCCTGCGTCGCCATGCACGCACCATAATCCACGATGGCTTGATCGGCAAAGCAAAATCACCCGGTCTCCGGCCGTAGAGGAGGGATTCGTCACCGGATCCACATATGCGATGTAGCAAGCTGACTCGGATACGCCTTGTCTACGACCATCGCCACTCAGTGGCGCAATTGTGAATTCAGGTGGCGCAATCCTTGATGTCTTGTTTGCTAACGGGTTCCGCTCCTGGACACAATTTTCTCCCAGAGGCAACGAGTATCAAAGCCATAGCAAAGGGGGCGGCATGGCAACTTACAAGCGAGGAATACCTGTCTTCATCGGTCTGGCGGCATTGATTCTTGTGGGGGCGACTGTCCGCGGCGGACCGCAGCTGTCAATGGACGAGAACGAGGCCGTCGTTCTCGTGGAACAGGGCACGGTGGTCAGCAACACGCTGTCGATCGATAACTCCGGCGACGCGACACTGAGCTGGACACTGTGCGACAGCTTCAAGGGCAAGGTGGTCAAGGATTTCGAGAGTCCATGGAGCTCGGCCTACAGCATGCGCTACGACGCCACGCGCGACTGTCTCTGGCTTGCCTACTACTACAGCAGTGATATCAAGAAGGTAAGTACCAGCAACGGCTCGGTGCTGGCAACGAAGAACATGGGGTCGGCCTGTACACGCCCCTACGGCATAGAGATCGAGAACGGATCGTTGTGGGCGACGGATGAGAGCAATACCCGCTTCGTCAAGTTCAACCTCGACAATATGTCGGTGTCAGGCCAGACCCCATTTCCCTCGGGCTGGACCCGGTCATACGGGCTGGCGATCGGCGACGGCAAGTTCTACGCGACGCGCTACAACTACGACTATCGCCGGAACATCTACCGGCTCAACCCATCAAGCGGTGCCGTACAGCAGACGTTCAGCAACGTCGATTACTTCTATTACTACGGGAACCATGTCGGCTATGGCGACGGCGGGATCTGGTTCGGCTCGTACTATACACCGAAGAACATCATCAAGAAGTTCGATCCGGCCCTGGGCAAGATCCGTCGCGAAATCGAGATGCCCGAGTGGGACTCGGCGCAGGTCAGGATCCGCGATCAGTCGCTCACGGCGGACGGTCGTATCTGGGCGTTGACCTACCGGCATGACTACGCCGAATCGGGCCAGTCCAAGTACTGGATTCACCTCTTGGACGTGGCTGCGATGCCGCATCTCAGCGAATCCAGGGACAGCGGCAGTATCGGCGCGTCGAACAGCACGGAAGTGGCCATTGTCTTCGACGGCAACGGTGCGGCCAGCGCGATCCACCGCGTCGGTATCAAGATCAGCTCCAACGGGGGAATGAAAGAGAAGCCGTACGTGTTCGTGGTTCATGCTCCCGGCGCGAACGGCGCGCCGAGTGCCGACGCCGGATCTGATCAGACCCATGACATCACAGAGCCGACGATGGAAATCACATTGGACGGAACCGGCTCCACGGACCCGAACGGCGACGAACTCGTGTACGAATGGTTCATGGTTGATGGTTCCATGGTTGATGGGAAGAGCCCAACAGTGGTGCTGGGGCCGGGTGTGCATGATATTAAGCTGACCGTCGACGATCTGCGCGGCGGCACGGATACCGACACGGTACGCATCACGCTACGTGCTCCGGATATCGAGGTGGACGATCTCTACGTGCCGATTCCCGAAGGCGGCGGCACGGCCAACGGTACGGTCACTGTCCGAAACAGCGGTGACCGAACACTGAACTGGTCGGTCAGCGATACGCTCCAGCTCGATCAGTCGGCGATTATCCGCGAGTTCGAGGTGACCTGGGTCAGCAGCTACTCCGCCTACGCCTATCCCTACACGATGACCTACGACGCCACACGGGACTGTCTGTGGGTGGGTTACTACTACGACGACGAGGTTGGCAAGATCAACGCCTCGAATGGATCGACCATCACTACCAAGGCGCTGGGAAGCAGTCACCGCGTCTATGCCCTGGACATGGAAGGTGCGGACCTGTGGATAGCGGACCGCAGTGCGAAGAAGTTCCAGAAGTTCAACATGGATACCGTTGCGAACACGCAGACCATCAATAACCCGTGGGGTACCGGCAATGGGCCCACGTCGCTGGCACGTGATTCCGGCCAGTTCTACGCATCGCAGTATTACGGCTACGACATCTGTAAGCTGGATCCGAGCAGCGGCGCAGTGCAGAAGACGCATCCCGTGGACGAGCGTCAGTACTACTATAACCATCACGACGCCATCGATGGAAAGGTATGGTACACGCGCTACAACACGCCGCGGACCCGGGTCCATTCCATTGACGGGACCTCCGGCAACCTGCTGTGCACGCTCGATATGGGGCACTGGAACGAGAACGGGCAGATCTACGATCTGTCGTTTGTGAACAGTACACCAGACCTCAGTAAAAACCGGGCATTCCCGTGATTTGACTCGCAAGTTGAATGCTCCAGGGGAACGGATCTTATGGGGGAGATGAGACCCATTTCAGGCCGGCTTGATCGATGTCAAGATCG
>Ga0272442_10002834_pt1 | contig 24713 bp, 21 predicted proteins | sample SSMForm2O_FD_200262 | JGI IMG/M metagenome (GOLD analysis project Ga0272442, IMG submission 200262) | Marine sediment archaeal communities from Little Sippewissett salt marsh, Falmouth, MA, United States - SSM-Form-2O | ecosystem: Environmental > Aquatic > Marine > Wetlands > Sediment ... | reverse complement strand
AGTTTCCTGAACAGTGCCGATGACCATACAGCAAGCCAGCCCAGGGTGGCCCCGCTCCGAGCGATCCCTATGGCAGGACTTTTTTTATCGGCCTTTTCAAGTTCTTCGAAAGACAGGCCCTCAAAGTGTTTTTCAAGTAATTTATGGAAAGTTTCCACGTAATCCACTTTTGGTGATCCTGTACTTTCGCTGTTCCCAAGGGGACAGAACCCGCCTGTCACGACCTGTTCTTCCCCTATGGTAAAGATCATAAGCTTGCAGTTTCGACTGCTGCAGGACCTGGCTCCGAAATAATCGGAACACAGAACTTCCTTTTTCTGGAAGGACATATCAACTACTTCCCACCCCCTGAAGGCAGAACAGACCTTGCAGCCATCTGACTGAAGCTTCCTGATGCGGTCCCTCATGACCAGTGCTGCCCCCCACGCCCCGAATAATTCCCTTCCAGGATAAGCGTAAATATCCACCCCTGTAACCTGGGCCATAGCCGCAAGGAAAGCCTTACCCAGAGGGGGGCCACCCTGACAGGAACATTTTTTCTGAACATGCCTCTGGCCACCTACAAATTTATTATAGTAACTGGCTGCAGTAGCCCTGACAATAGCAGCTGCAACCTCCGCTTTAGTAAAATTCTCTGCCACCAGGCGATTTTCGTCCATCTCCATGAATACCCCGCAGGTAGAATCGATGATGGGGACGCGAGGAGCCTGCAAGGCAAGTTCCTGGAGGGAACTTTTCACATCGAGACCGAGGACTCTGGCCATATTCTCCAGCGTCTGTCCTGCACCAGCCTGGCAGGAATAGTTCATTCTTGCCTCCTGAACCTCATCGGTCACATTCTCTCCAATTCGCTTGAAGGTGGTGAATTTCATGTCCTGTCCGCCTATTTCGAAGATCGTGTCGATCCCGGGGTCATGAAATTGAGCTCCCACTGCATGGCAGGTGATCTCGTCCACCGCTCCATCAGGCACGGAAAAGCCTTTTCCCTTCAGTTCCCGGGTCCGTACCCGGCTGACCAGGATCCTTTCATAGAGCCTGCGCGCAGAACCCGTGGTACAGATCCCAAGCACATGGTAGCCCTTAGATCTTTCTGACAGATGACTAAAGACCTGACGAAGAGCCCCTACAGGATCTCCCTGGGTCTTAATGTAGATCTTGTCAAGAAGACAGCCTGTCTGAACATCCACAACAGCTGCCTTGGTAGTGGTCGATCCCCCGTCAACACCTATGGCAACATCAGGAGTGTCCCCCTCAGGTAGAGGAGGATCCTTACCTTCATCAAAATGGACCTTCGTTAATGAAGCTGACAGGGGAGGAGCAAATTTGTACCTTTCCCTGGCAAAGTGTGTTACTTCACCAAGGCGGAAGAAATCAAGAACAAGGTGATTGTTCTTTTTCAGGGCCTGCAAGGCAATGCCAATAGCGGAAACATTCCCGGAATTATCCGGCCTGAGAATCCGGGTGCCTGAAAAGATTTTCAGACGTTCAAGGAGAAAATCACTTTCAAAAACACCTCCAGTGGCCACAGCAAGTTTGTCCGGCTCCAGCTCCCTGCTGCCGATCACATCGTTCCTGAAGTTTCGGGCCAGAGTTGTATAAAGGTTAGCCATAAGATAGGACCTGCTGGCTCCTTCATTCTGATCATGTATCAGGTCTGACTGGATGACCACTCCGCAGCGTGCGTTGTAACCCCTGGCCTGCTTATAACTTGAAGCGTCTCTCTCCGCATCCCTGAACAGATCCTCGAGTTTACGTCTATCTGAATCGGGATCAGTCCCCTGAGTCATGGTCAGGACTGAATTTTCCAATTCCCGGATATACAGCCTTCGAACCTGTTTTTCCAGTAATGTTCCTGAGCCTCCTCCACATTTGCTGTTGGCAGACCATTCGAGAAGGGTCTTGCTGGACCCTGTATTTCCTAAACGGAAAAATAAGGAATCCCGGGCTCCTATGTGAAAGACATAGGAGGCTTCAGGGGCAAGATACCCGACACCCATAGGGATGGTAACACTCTCATAATCATACAGAAGGCCTTCGAAGATCTCGGGGAAATACCGCGCGCCTGTACCTGTGAAAGCAGTAGATACTATTTTCCCGCTCCCCAGGTATGAGGATACATTCTGCCACGCTTCGTCAAGAGTTCTTAAGGGATTACCGAAGTGGGGCAGGAAAGGCGGCGAGAAAACGACTTCACCTGAGTCGTTCACTATTGCATAATGAATGGCGGAAGAACCCATGTCAAAACCAACGTAAAAAGACATTCCCCTTCTGAGCCTCCCTGGAGGGTCCTGATGAAGAATATAATGAGATCCCTTTCCGATGACTTCCTTCAGGATCCATAGTATTCACAAAAGATCAAACCATATTGAACTATGTCTTCCATAAAACTGTGAAGAAACCACCTTAAACTGTAACGCAAAGACTCGTTTATGTGCTCCCAGCACCAGGAGATCCTTCGCTTTTTCGGCAGTAATACAGGAGAATAAAGGAATAGCTAAAGAGAAATGTAAATATACAATACATCCGCAGCACTGCCTTAGTCAATTTATGTGCCATTGAAGTAATTGTTTTGTTGTTTATTAATCTGTTTCAAGAGTATTCCTTTCAGAAATGATGAAGATGCTCTCTTTTCTCTGGCCGATCTACCTGTGGAAAGGGGATAGCAGAAAAGATATCTCCTCATGGTTTATGAGAAGATAGAACACGAACTGGCTTAAGACAGACAAGATCGGGGAAATATCTTGCAGGAAGATCAGATGAAATACTCTCTGTGCATGATCTAGGGACAACTCTCGAAGGTATGACCGAAAGGACACCCGTGACCATTGTGTGCTCTCGGAAAAGCCAATGAGGGGAGTGCAAAAAGAAGGCTCTCCCCTCATTGGGGTATCTCCTATTTTACTAAAGACTTATATTTCTTTTCCAGGAAGACCTGGTGCACCATCTCTAAGCGCTGATTTCTGTTTCATACGAGCAGATGGATAAGAACATATTCGATGTTTCCAATCACTGATAATGTGTTCTATAATTTCTGAAAAACGGGATTCCCGGCTTTTCTAAGAGGCAGAACTGCTTCATACAACCTCTTCAGCATCATTCATGAAGATCTTGATACCGGCTTTCTGGACATAGGGTTTTGTTGACATCTCTCTAAGCTCATCTACCAGGCTGCAGGCTTTTTCCTCCCTGCAAAAGATCATAAAGGTCCAGTTCTTACCTGGAAAGACCGCATTATTCCAGTGACTCCTGCCCTTTTTATGATCCCTGTTAAGTACATTCTGTATCACAGAATAACCTGAGACACCGTTCCTATCCAGGATCTCCATAACTTCCTCGGCTACACTTTCATTACAGGTTATCCAGAGCATCTTCATTTTTCAGACACCTCCATGGCCTCTGTAAAGCGCGGTACTTTTCTTATCCTTTCCTCTACGATACTGTAAACCACAGGGATCAGCACAAGGGTGACAGCCATAGAAACAAGCAGGCCTCCCATAACTGATACGGCCAGGGGGCGCCACATCTCTGACCCCTGACCCTGACTGACAGCCATGGGCAGCATTCCAAAGAAGGTGGTCAGAGTTGTCATCAGGATAGGCCTGAGTCTTCTTTCTCCAGCATTTATCAGGGCATCCCGAAGTTTCTGTCCCCTTGCCCTCAGAAGGTTTATATAATCCACAAGGACTATGGCGTTGTTCACCACGATGCCGATCAGCATGATCACACCCAGGATCCCCTGGAGAGAAAGGTAGATACCTGTTGCCAGGTAAGCCATGGCAACACCGGTCAGGGCAAAGGGGATACTGAACATGATCACGAAGGGATCAAGATATGCCTCATACTGTCCTGCCATTACCATATAGACAAGAAGGATCCCCAGAAGGATCAGATAGGCCATCTGACGGAAAGCGTCTGCCTGTTCCTTTATCTCCCCTCCGAACTCTATCCTGATCCCAGATGGAATTTCCATCTCTTCCAGGATCTTTCTGGCATCTGCTGTGACCTGGCCAAGAGACCTTCCATGAACATTCCCCTGGACTATCACGTAACGCTGCTTGTTCTTTCTGTCAATTTGAGGAGGGCCAAGAGATTCCCTGACCTTTGATATAGTCGAAAGACGGACAGAGCTGCCAGTTCGTGAAGGGATAATAAGCCGATCAAAAATATCCATGTCATTTCTCTGGTCCTCCCTTAACTGGACCCTTATGGGATAATCATTCTCCCTCTCCCAGAAGCTCTCACTGGTCTCGAAACCATAGAAAAAGGTCCTCAGCGTGCCTGCAATATCAGCTGTAGTTATACCCATGAGGGAAGCTTTTCTCCTGTCTATGGAAACCCACATTTCAGGCCTGCTCTGTTTCTGGCTCAGAGACAGATCCACAGCTCCAGGTATTCCGGACATGAGGTCCCTTACCCTCTCAGCAACACTTACAACCTCATCAAGGTCATCGCCATATACTTCTATGTTAAGGGGTTTTGACCCCATAAAGATCGCCTTGACAGGTGAGGTTACCTGAACGGTCATCTTCTCTATACCTGGTTTCTGTCGAAGCCATTTCCGGACTACCTGGGCTATTTCAAAGGCTGAACGGTCCCTTTCCTGTTTGTCCACAAGTTTCATCCCCACGGTGCCGATATTGGTCCCTGCTTCCTGCCCTGCAGCGATAGAAAAACCTTCTTCTTCCATTCCATCGTAACCATAGATAGTCCGCGCTTCGGGGATATTATTCTCACAATAATCTATGACTTCCCTTACCAGCTCGTCAGTAACCTCTATTCTGGTCCCTTCCGGTAGGGTAAAGGCTATCTCCACATCTCCTGTATCCGGGTCAGGTGCAAGCTCGGTCCCTATGAACCGGAAACCGACGAAGGTCATTACAAGAAGTAAAACGGAAAAGGCGATTATCTTTTTCCTGTTATGAAGGGACCAGGATATAAGTTCACCGTATCCTTTTTCCAATCGGAAAAGAAACCTGTCGGTCGCCCGGTGTATAAAGCCGCTGGAGGGTTCACTGTGGAAGAACCTGCTTGCCATGGTGGGAATAAATGAAAGACTCACAAAAAGTGAAGCCACCACAGCCAGGACCATAACCACAGTAAGGGACGAGAAGAACACTCCCACCAGCCCGGAAATAAAGGCCAGGGGCAAAAGTACCACTGCAGTTGTAAGGGTGGAAGCAACAAGGGCAGAACCAACTTCACCCGCTCCAAGAACAGCTGCAATATGAAGTCTTTCTCCCTCTTCAACGTGATGGATTATCTGGTCAGTGGCCACGATGGAGTTATCCACCACCATACCCGAAGCGACCGCCAGGGCCGAAAGGGTAAAGATATTAATGGTATAGTCCAGCTTGCCCATGGCTATAAAAGTGATTATCAGAGAGAAGGGTATGGCGCTGCATACCACCAGTGATGCCGGAAGACGCTTGAGGAAAGCCCATGTCACGAAGAATACGAGCAATATTCCTGCCAAAAGTGAGGTAGTCAGATTTTTCAGGGCCATCATTATGAAGTCCGCTGTATCGAGGGCTATATGATATTCCATCCCTTCGGGAAAACTTGTGGCTTTGAGTTCTTCAAGTCTTTTATGGATCATCCGTGAAACTTCAATAGTGTTGGCATCGCTGTTCTTGAGGACTGCCATAAAGACGGATGGCTGATCATAATGCCATGAATTCACATTCTGCTCCCGGTAACCGTCGATGACACTGGCCAGCTCTCCAAGAAGGACAGATCTTCCTTCATGGACTCCGACCACAAGGTCACTGATCTCCCGGAGATCCCTGAACCTTCCTGGAACCCTTATGTAATATTCTGTCTCCCCCTGTTTCATTGAACCGGCAGGAACGTTCAGGTTAGCCGCTTCAAGGGCCTGGATCACTGCCTGTGGCGAAAGGTGATGAGCTTCGAGCCTTTCCAGGTCAAGCTCGATCTTCACTTCCCTTCTCTTACCACCATAAACAAGCACTTTTCCAACTCCGGGTATTCTTGAGAGCTCTTCTATAACCACGTTATCAGCAAAATGATAGAGTCCCTGGAATGCCTTGGGGGTGGTAAGGGACATCCCTATCACCGGGATCGCTCCTGATGTGATCTGCAGCAGAACTGGCTCATCGATATCATCCGGCATTTCAGACTTTGCCATGGGGATAATGTCTCTGACATCTCCTGCCTTTGCATCAAGATCAGTATCCCATTTGAACTTGATGGTCACGATGGATATATTGTCAAGAGACTTGGAATATATGTCGTCCACACCTTCGATCAGAGAGACATAGTCTTCAAGGATCTTTGTAATCCTCTGTTCAACATCACTGGCAGAAGCCCCGGGCCATGGTGTAACCACATTGATAACAGGAGGTTCTATATCGGGAAGCATATCAAGTTTAAGGTTCAACATGGATATGGAGCCTACCAGTATTATGGCCAGGAAGAGCATAAGGGCTGCCACGGGGCGTTTGACAGAGATCTCGGGAAGCTTCACTCTCCTGACACCTCCACTTGTATTCCATCCCTCAGTTTATCAGTGATGGTGGCGATCACCCTGTCCTCAGGAGAGAGCCCCCCAGGTATCTCTACCATGTTATTCTCCTCGCTGCCAATAGTGACGATCCGCTGTTCCGCCCTGTCCCCTGAGAGGACAAAGAACTGGAATTCCCCTGTGCCGGGAAGAGGCCTTATAACATCCTTCGGTAAAGCCAGCGTTTCATGGCTACCTGTCTGAATAGAGACCCTGGCGAAAATGCCCGGCTTGAGGATATCCTCTGAAGAAATGCTCAGTTCCACTTCACCCGTCCTGGTAACCGGATCAAGAGCCGGTGACAAACGGGATACGGTTGCCTGAAAGACCCTGCCGGGAAGAGCATCTATTTCAACCCTGGCCGATTGCCCCTCTTTGAGAGAAAGAAAGGGTCTTTCCGCCACGGCCCCCCTGATCTTGAGATCTTTCTGCTGGAATATGAGGAAAAGGGGCAGTTGTGATGTGGCGGTGTCCCCGGGATCGATATTCCTTTTACTGATCATTCCTGATATGGGGGCAGTTATCCTGTGATATCCCTGCAATGTCTCCAGCTGTTCAAGAGAAACCCTGGCCTGTCTCAACTGGCTTCCCGCTGCACGGTATTCAGCCTCCACATGATCGAACCTTTGCTGACTGATGACCTCTTCCTCCAGAAGGTCCTTCATCCTGACATAGTCGCTCCTGAGCACGCGGTATTGGACCTCTGCACCAGATACCATAGCCCTGGCCCGTGCAATATCCTGCTTAACCAGTGCATCGTCGAGTTCTGCCATCAATTGTCCCTGTTCTACGGTGTCACCCTCTTCTACATTTACCTGGAGAACGTTCTTCCCTGGAACCTTGCATATCACAGCCACCCGGTTCTCCGGTTCTATCTCTGCAGTAAAAGAGACTGTGTCTCTGAATTGATAAAGAACCGGGGCAATAACCCGAACTTTCGGGATATCCACCTGCACTGTCTGTTGATCCTGAGTATTATGCTGGTAGCCTCTGAAGACGAGCAATGCTGCGAATCCTGCTACAAGGATGATAAAGATCATTAATTTTTTCAACGTGAATACCCCCTAATCCGTAAGTTCTAAAGAGTTCATTCCAAGTGCAAAGAGCAGGTCCGCCCTGGATTGGAACACATCGTAAACTGAATCCACCAACTGGTTCCTGGCATTTATCAGGGCAACCCTGGAATCCAGTACATCCAGGTTGGTCCCCACCTGAGCCCGATACCTCCGCAGGGCCATGCGGTATTCCTCATCGGCGCTCTTAACCTGGTCCTCCGCCACTGATACTCTCTGCCCGGATGAGCGGAGATTGAGAAGGGCAGTAGAGATCTCCAGATCTATCTGGTTTTTCAGGTCCTCCATCCGGTAGAGAAGTTCTTCCGCCGCAGCCCGGGCTTCCTCTGTCCTGGCCCGGCTCTCCCCTCCATCATAGAACTTCCAGGTTGCAGCTATGGTGATCTTCCAGTCGTCCTGCAAATCCGGATAGAACTTATCTCCAACTTCGTAGGCTTCTCCAGTTAGCACTACCTGGGGACCTCCCTGTCCCACTGTGGCTTTTATAAGGGCCAGTGCGGAAAGCCGGGAGCTTTCGAGGACCTTGAGCTCGGGTCGGTTGTTGAAGGCCACCGTCTGTACATCCTCGGGAACCTGGAAAGTTCCCGGGAATGTCAGGGGATCGGGAAGGATATAGTCGGTTTTGAGGGGTATGCCCACGACCCTTTCCAGGGCTGACCATGTTACTTCAACGGCATTTGCAGCCTTTATACGGAGAAGTTCAGAATCTGATACTTCCACCTGGACCCTAAGGACCTGGTTTTTAGCCACCACTCCGTTTTTGTAAAATAACTCCACTTCTCTGAGATGCTCCCCTGCAAGCTTCAAAGCCTCTTCCGCAACTACGAGGCGGGCCCTAGCTCTCTGGAGTTCATAATAGGCTGAAAAGACCCCGTTATTCACGAACTGCCTTGTACGTTCTGCCTGGATCTTTACTGCCTCCAGGGCGAAGTCCCTGGCCTCAACGTTATACTTCACGGCTCCTCCGGAATAAAGGAGGCAGGTAAAGTTCAGGGCTGCCTGAAAGGTGTCCTTAAAACCATTCTGAGCCGTGCCAAGGTAGGATCCTTCGCTTCCGTAGACGGGAAGGAGTGGTTCCTCTCCAGCTTTCTGGTAGATCAGCTCAGCAGCCAGAGATGGATAGAGAGATGCCCTGGCCTGATTAAGCTTTTCCTCCGACTGCCGGACCTGTTGCAAGGAAGCTGATATGAGGGGATTGTTCTCTGCAGCAAGGGCCAGGGCTAGGTCAAGATCAAGAATGGGCTTCTCCTCTGACCAGGCCTGATGAACCGGTAAGATCACTATGAGAGAGCACAGGACAAGGATCGCCAGGCCTTTGGCAAGATATTCAATAAAAAACATACTGGTAGAAACATTACGTTTTTGCCACATTATTCTCAACCTCTGGTATAAGTCTCTTGACAAGATACTTCCAGAATTTCTTGGAAAGTCCGGGTTCCCTCTTAAAATGGAGATCAAGAAGCAGGCCATTCAGAATAGCCTCGAACAAAAGAATAAGTTCACGAAGGTCAAGGTCCTCCATCTCGTTGAAAGGAGGTCCAACTTCAGTTATGGTGTCAATAAGCTCAGTAATGACAGAGTCGAGGATCTCTTTTGCCAACTCGGCAACTTCAGTATTTCCCCTCTGGGCCTCCAGGGTGATGTGAAGCCAGAGAAGGACATTTTCTCTTCTTGAAAGGTGAAAATCGATCAGACTTTCCCCTCTTTCCAGAAAGAACTGCTTCAGGTCTTTATCCCGGAGATCTTCCTTCCTGGGAAAAAGGATCTCTCTGACATTGTCCAACTGTTGATCCAATACAGCGTGGAAAAGATCGAACTTGCTCCTGAAATGCCAGTAGATGGCTCCCTTGCTCAATCCTGTAAGCCTGACAATGGAATCCATACTTGTCGCATAATATCCCCGTGATGCAAATTCGGACCTGGCGACTTCCAGGATATGATCCTTTGTGCTGTTTTCATCTTTTTTCACAATATAACCCTCCCGACCGGTCGGTTTAGTCAGATGATAAAATACTACAGACCGACCGGTCTGTCAATGCTAATCCATATATTGATCACCCTTCTTCCATAAAAAAAGCTGCCCTGTTGAGGGCAGCTTTAATAGGTGACCCAGGATCCTTCATCCAATGGCAAGAATAACTCTGGCGATCTCGAAGTAAACGATGAGTCCGAACACATCCACTATGGTGGTTATGAAAGGACCGGACATAATGGCAGGATCGATCTTGAAAAACCTCGCTACCACAGGAAGGAAGGTTCCTGCAAGGTTACCCAGGAGAACCACTGCTATTATGGCAATGCCAACTGTTATGGCCACCCCTGGCCCGGTCCCCAGCATATAGGCCCTGCCCATTCCCAGAAGAGCCAGGGCTGAACCCAGCATAAGACCAGTGAGGGTCTCCCGCAATATCACTTTCCAGATATCTTTCCACTCTATCTCCCCAAGGGTCATCCCTCGTATAACAAGGGTGGCTGCCTGTGTTCCTGCATTACCTCCAGTACCTATCAGAAGAGGAATGAAGAAGGTCAAAGCCACTACATTCTGGATGGCAAAGGAATAGTTTTTCAACACTGTTGATGTCAAGGTCTCGGCAAGGATACATATCAATAACCACATGAATCTCTTTCTCGCAACAGTGAACATGTTGGCATCCATATAGCTTTCTTCCACCGGCTGGATACCCGCCATCCGTTCGAAGTCTTCCGTAGCTTCTTCTTCCAGGATATCCAGGACATCATCGAAGGTCACGATGCCAACCAGACGCTCTTCACTGTCCACAACTGGAATGGCCTGCATGTCATACCTTGACATCAACTGGGCCACTTCTTCCTGGTCAGTGGAGGTCTGAGCAAATATGGGTTCATCCATCAGGGATTTAACCTGGGTATTAGGTTCAGCAAGTATCAGGTCTTCCAGCTCTACAACGCCTTTGATGTGCCTGAAGGCGTCAACCACGAAACATGTATATATGGTCTCTTTGCTCCTGGCATTCTTCCTGATCCTTTCAAGAGCATTTTCAGCGGTCATTTCCTCCTTCAGGTCGATATACTCCGGCGTCATGATCTTCCCGGCTGAATCCTCATGATAATTAAGGAGTGTATTAGCCAGTTTTCTTTCAGCGGGAGAAAGTTTCTGGAGGAGTTTTTTAACTGTCTTCGCGGGAAGCTCATCGAAAAGAGCGGTCCTGTCATCATCAGACATCTCTTCTATAAGCTCGGCCACTTCTTCATCCGTGGAATGGGCAAGAAGCTCTTCTCTTTCCTGTCCTTCCATAAGCTCGAAAACCTCGATAGCAAGGTCCTTGGGCAAAAGGCGAAAAAGCAGGACCCTTGTAGGAGGTTCAAACTGGTATAGCAGATCAGCAGTATCCGCTGCCTCCACAGAGGAAAGGACCTCCTTGAGCTTACCATAACGTTTCTCAGCAAGGAGTTCCTGAATATCGAACAAAAGAGCCTCAAAAATATAGACCATTTTCAGACCTCCTTCAACAACAGGCATTTTCCAGCATCTTTACACAAAAAGGAAGTAAGACCCCTGTTAACAGGGCATCTCCATCAGGTTGAAGATATCCGATCCGAGGATCTTTATAAGTTTCTAATGGAATGGTCTATAACATGGTGACCATACCCGACACCTGCCAGGCATGGTCCCTGAAAGGAAATTCCGGGGAATGTGCGGGCAGGCTATATAGCTTGAAATGGATCAGCGATTAAACACGACAAGGGAACAGAGCCGCTTTCCATTTTCATCTCCTTCTCATAATAAATGATCTGAATATTAAACATCAAGACAATAACATAGAGAGCGGTGCCTGTCGAGCACCGCTCTCCAAAAGTGTAGAAACTCCATTTCGGCAAATGGGCGAACTAACGCTTGGAGTACTGGTACCTCCCGCGTGCACCTTTCTGACCGAACTTTTTCCTCTCCACCATTCTGGAATCCCTGGTAAGCATACCTGCTTTCTTGAGGACCGGCCTGAGCTCCGGGTTCAGTTTCAGGAGAGCCCTGGCAATACCAAGCCTCACAGCACCGGACTGCCCTGTAAGACCTCCCCCGCTTGCGCGGACGAAAACATCTACTTTACCTTCAACTCCGGTGATCTTAAGGGGTTCAAGAGCTTTTGTCTGCCAGATATTCCGGGGGAAATAATCATCCACTGGACGCTCATTAATAAAGACCTTGCCTTCTCCCGGCCTTACACGGACCCTGGCAAGGGCATTTTTTCTTCTACCTGTACCCCAGTAATAAGAAGGAGTCTGCATATCCCTTTTACCTCCTCTCTTCAATACTTATATTTTAAGCTCAACAGGTTTCTGGGCAGCATGAGGATGATTCGGCCCAGCATAAACCTTGAGCTTAAGATGCATTTTCAACCTGTTCCTTGGAAGCATCCCCTTGACAACATGCTCAAGAAGCCTTTCGGGATGTTTCTGCAAAACCGTTCCGTAGCTGACTGACTTGAGTCCTCCGGGGTAGCCACTGTAACTGTGGATCACGGACTGTTCAAGTTTCCTCCCCGTAAGCTTTACCTTTTCTGCGTTGACCACTATAACAAAATCACCGCAGTCCACATGGGGAGTATAGATCGGCTTGTTCTTACCCATAAGCATCATGGCGATCCTGGAAGCAAGTCGCCCCAGAGGTATATCCGTAGCGTCTATGACGTACCAGTTCCGCTCCACGGATTCCTTTTTAGCCATAAATGTCCGGTTATCTGACATCAGGTTTCACTCCTTTTAAACACTATCATCTTACTTGTTATTACAGCAGATCTATCAGTTCAAAAACCCTTTCATCCGGTCATTACCAATAACTCGCCGGCATCACGGGACCGTGGCAGGGGTCCCCTTTGCAAGTCTCATGTAAGACAGTGAAAGAGCCTGAGCCCGAATATTTTACCTAAAGATCCATCTTCTGCAAAGAAGGATTATCTATCTTTCCTGGAAGTCGTCCTCTTTTAGCAACAGGGGTACCTTTAACTTCCTTGATGTCCATGGTCATATCCCTGGGGGTGCCGTGGGCTATGTAACTTCCCACTCCGAAAGCATCCACTCCTGCCTCGGAAAGTTCTCTTATCCTCAAAGGATTCAGGCCTCCTGAAGCGATGATCTGGACCTTTTCGAAGCCCTCTTTATCCAATCGCCAGCGGACCTCCCGGACAAGTTCGGGAGTTACCCCTCCTCTTTCTCCGGGGGTATCAAGGCGAACACCCTGGAGATCTGGACCCAGAGCCCTTGCAACTCTCAACGCTTCCTCTGCTTCGTCCTTGAAAGTATCGATGAGAATGATCCTGGCCTCTCCGGAAGGAAGGAAGGAATCATAGGTCCTGGCAAGGTCAAGGGTATCACCCACAATGAGGATAGCTGCATGGGGAATAGTACCTTTTGGCTCTTTTCCCGCAAGCTTGGCACCAAGGATACAGCTCGCGGCAGAACACCCTCCTACCGTTACCGCGGCCCTTTCCATAACAGGAGCTATCGCCGGATGTACATGCCTTGCCCCAAAACAGAGAACCGGCTTACCACCAGCAGCATCAACACATTCCCGAGCTGCCGTTGCCCAACCTGATGAACTGGCAAGCATACCAAGGATCACGGTCTCGAACATACCAAAATCAGCGTAGGAACCACTTATCCTGAGGACAACCTCTCTGGCTGAAAAAGAACTGCCTTCCGGAAGTGCTTCCAGTCCGAGGGGTTTCCCGGAAAGTAATCTCAACACCTCAGGCAACCCTGCAAAGACCCCGGCCTCCCTGGCGAAGAATTCAGCCACCACAGGGGTATCAAGAGCACCACAATGTCTCAGGACATCCCTGGTCTTTACAAAATAGACATCAGTGGTCCACCCGCGGAGGATCTCATCATGAGATGCGCTCCATAAACGCCGGGTGTCCACGCTGATCCCGGAAATATCCCTTAGAGAATCAAGTTCCCTGGAACCCATATCTAATACTCCCTAAAGGGAGATCATCACCAGGGTCAGAGAAGTAGCCATGAAAAGGGTCGCAAGTACGACAGTTATCTTTGTAAGAGCTGTAAAACGCTGCCACTGGCTTCCACCCATATCTGCCTGTGTACCGCCTCCAAAGATTCCTGTGAACCCCCCCTGTTTCCTGTGTTGAAGCATTACCACAGATATCAGGGCAATAGAAAGGATTATATGCACTATCCCGAGCACTAATTTCAAAGTGCTGCACCTCCTGAAAGATTTTCACAAAGAAAAACAATTTGTCATTTTATCACAGATGACGAAGAAAGCATATCCAGGATACCGGAAGCCGCCCTCGACCTGTGTGAGATAGAAGCTTTTACTTCAGGATCCAGTTCTGCGAAAGTACCTTCGTATCCCCTGGGAATGAAAAGAGGGTCGTAACCAAACCCTCCTTCACCCGAAGGCTGCCGGGAAATAGTACCCCAACATATGCCGTGGGTCAACCATAAAGAGGAATTTTCGGGAAATACCAAAGCAAAGGAAGCAACATATCTACAAGTCCTGTCAGAGATACTTTCCATTCTCGAAAGGACCAGTTCATTTCTTTCCTCTGCTCCTTTTGCTACCCTTGCGGAGAAAATACCCGGCCACCATTCCAGGGCCTTTATCTCCAGTCCACTATCATCTGCAAGGCATGGAAGCCCTGAAACCTGGGTCCATGCACGGGCCTTTATAATGGCATTCTCTGAATAGTTCTGTCCTGATTCCTCCACATCCAGGTCAAACAGGTCTCCCCCGAAAAGGATCTCCATACCAAGGGGCAGAAAGAGGGCACTGACCTCCTGGAATTTATGCCTGTTTCCACTGGCGAAAAGGATCCTGTCAAATGTCAAGGACCGCGATCTCCTCTTCCGTAAGGTGGAGGATGTTCTTCTGTATCTCAAAGATCTCCCTTATTCCTTTTTCGGACAGCAACAGCATCCGGTCAAGTTCTTCCCTGGTGAAGGTACCGGTTTCTCCTGTTCCCTGAAGTTCTATGAAGTTACCCCGGGCATCCATTACAACATTAAGATCTACTTCAGCTGTGCTGTCTTCTACGTATGATAGATCCAGCAGAAGGTCCCCTTCGACCTTCCCGACACTGATAGCGCCGAGGAAAGACCTTATGGGAATACATGATATATCACCCCGGGACCACAAAAGCCTGAGTGCATCCACAAGGGCGACGAAGGCCCCGGATATTGATGCGGTCCTTGTGCCGCCATCAGCCTGTATGACATCACAATCTATCCATATGGTCCTCTCCCCGAGGGATGACAGGTCCACACTCGCTCTCAGGGCTCTTCCGATAAGTCTTTGGATCTCTGATGCCCTGCCATTAACGGTACCTCTGGACGTGCTCCTCTGGATCCTGGTCTGAGTAGACCTGGGAAGCATGGCATATTCAGCGGTCACCCAACCCTGACCGGAACCCTTGAGGAAAGATGGGACTTTCTCTTCAATGGAAGCTGTGCATAATACCTTTGTATTGCCTGAAGAGATAAAAACAGATCCTTCGGCATAGATCGTATAGTCTCTTTGTATGTTGATGGGGCGGATCTGATCATGATCTCTTCCATCAACCCTGATGTAATGCATGGATCAAAATACCCCCTAAAATCAGTAGGAAAGCTGCCAGGGCAGGGAAAGATCAACAGGAAGACTGCTAACCGGCATTCTGCCTTCGATCAGTATCCTCACCTTTTTCACTGGAGAGAAATTCTCCACCATGGTCCTTACAATGCTTGTCATAAGACTTGCAGCCTTGTCCTCGCTCATTTTCATGACGGACCTTTCGAAAGAACTTCCAAGGTCAAGGTAAAGCATTTCCCCTGTCCTGAAAACATGGACAACAGAAAAGTCCTCTTCCAGGAATCCCTGGGTTTTGCTTTCACCGGACAGGAGAGACACCACTTTTAGGATATCCTCTTCCATAAGTCCAGGATAAAACTCTATCTCCTTGACCATCACTCCGTTGGAATCCGGATAGTAGAGCTTATAGAAAGTCTTTCTCCCCGAAGTTTTCAATAACTGAGAAGAAGCATTTTCTTCCTTCAAAAGCTCTTCCGCGCTCTCCCTCGAAGATACCACTTCCTCCTGAAGGTTAACTTCATTTTTATTCAGCATTTTCAGAGCCAGAGAGGTACCAAAGTAACCCATACCAAAACATATAACAGCCAGGGAAACCCAGGCAATTATCCTGTAAGGCAGGGCGGCCTTTCGGCTTCTATCGGAAGACCGTTTTGTTCTTTTTTTTCGAGGGGCTTCATCTTGCAGATCGAACTGGTCCTTTTCTTCCTTCATGTTCAAAGGTGCAGAAAAATACCTGCACCAGCACCTCCTTTCGCGCTAACATGCTATCTCCCTTGGGATATCGGGAATCCTGAAAACAGGATCGACCTTTCCCTGATCGATCCGGTATTTCTATATCTGATCCAGGTAAACTGCAATACCTTCTGCCAGAGACAAAGCGAGTTTATTCTGGTAAGAGGGAGAGGAGAGTAACTTTGCCTCCCGTCTTTCAGTGATAAAACCGGTTTCCACCAGAACCGCAGGCATTCCGGCGCCTCTGAGCACAAAGAAAGGCGCCTGGGCAACTCTGCGCATGGAAAGCCCCTGCTTTTTCCCTTGAGCGAAGAGGACTTCTGCCACAGTGGTACTTTCATCGATCTTGGCATTCTGCTGCATGTTGCCAAGGATATTCAGCAGCATCTTTGTTTTCTTGTCAGAAGCTTCGGCCACAGTATGATTGCCGTTGCCCAATTCCTTGTTCTCTATAAGGGCTAACTGCATGGCGTCCTTGTCAGTGGGCAAGGCCATAAGATAGATCTCCATACCTGTTGCATGCCTTCCCGGTGGAAGAGCATTGGCATGGATGCTTATAAAAACAGAGGCATTCCACTTATTGGCAAGATCGGTCCGTTCACTGAGCCTGAGATAACTGTCATTCTCCCGGGTCATCCTTGCAGGAATACCGCGTTTTTTAAGCTCTTCCACCAGGGAACGGGATATTTTCAGATTGATATCTTTTTCCCTGACTCCGTTGGCAACGGCACCGGGATCCTTCCCTCCATGGCCAGGATCAACAACCACGAGTTTTTTCGTTGCAGGCACGGGGGAAGAGGGTAAGGATACTGGAGTCTGGGCAGGCAGTTCCGGTTTTCCCGACCCTTCCGGTTCCAGAACTTTCATAGACGGTCCACTGGAAAAATCAATCACTACTCTCAGGGGATCCTCCAGATTGAAAGAACTTACCTGGGCTGAAGAATGGTGAAACGAAAGTGTAAGACCTGTACCAAAATAGGTTATACCTGTCCTCACATACTTCGGATAGGGCGACTCGATCTTAGAAGAGTTCAAGGAAGGAGAGCGGGCAAAATGCACCTCGATCACGCCGTTCTTATTCAAAATCTCAGGCGCACTTTCACCCTCGAGATCCAGAACAACCCTTATGCGGTCGTCATGCTTGCCCCATCTGACGGAACGAAGCTGTGATAGATCCTTCTTCTCTGAAGATTGCGGTTGAATAACCTTATTCTCCTTGAACAGGGTTTCTTGTCCGACCCCGGTTTCTTCCGTGATCGGGACAGTTTCGTGTTCGGAGCCTACCGTGCCTTCACCAGCCCATGCAAGCCGATGTCCTCCCTCACGCGCATTCACTAAAAAGGATAATATCTTGATGGCCGAGCGGGAATCCACCCACCATCTGTCCTGCTCAAACCTTGCAGCATACGCAAGGGGGATCAACTGGACATTGAACCATACAGCAGCTGCATTCTGTACGATCTGAACCCGGTCAGTCCCATTCTTGATTATCAGGGTCTCATCCTTAGGGTAAAGATCGAATTCAAGAAGCCTGGCCATGGAACCAATTGGTACAAGGACAAGACCACTCTGTTCCTTGACAGGGACAACTCCCATGTCCTGGTCATCGAGCCACAATCTCCATCCCTCTTCTGCATGAGCTCCACAAGATGGCAAACCCAAAGAAAAAAGGACTATCAGAACAAGGATTGCGCAAAAAGATAAAGAATTATGATCCCGCTGTCGTAACATCTTTAACCACCAAAGTACATCCACCTGTATTTCCAAAAAAACGCAGGTCCTTCGCCACCCCTTCAATTCTATCAAGAATATCCAGTATATTCCCGGCTATGGTCATCCCGGAAACAGCCTCTCCCTTTAAACCATCCTTAACGACACATCCCTTTATTCCCAATGAGAAATCCCCACTTACCGGGTTTATGGTGTGCAGACCCAGGAGTTCTGAAATGTAGAGCCCCCTGCGCACATGGGATAACAGATGGTCGGGCGTCTCTTTTCCCGGTTTAAGATAAAGATTTGTCACGTCCACATCAGGAAGGCTGGAAATGCTCCTGGAAGCATTCCCGGTGGAAGAAGTTCCTTCCCTGGAAGCATATTTTAAATTATAAAGGAAAGAGCTTACCACACCCTTTTCCATCAAAACAGTTTTACCCGTTGGTACTCCTTCTGCATCAAAAGGAGAAGTTCCCATCGCCCCATACCTGAGTCCGTCATCTATGAGGGTAAGATCGGTACTTCCAATCTTTTTCCCCATTTTCCCCTTAAGCAATGATTTGTTCTTGCTTAGATTGGAAGCAAGGAAAAGTTCCCCCAGGAAATCAAGTAATGAGGCGGATACTTCCGGGTCAAGGACCAGATCATAACGACCTGTAGGAAGAGGTTTACCTCCTATTGTCAAAGCTGTACGTTGAACAGCTTCCCTGGCCGTCATTTTATGATCCAGATCTGACAGGGATCTTCTTTCCTCTCCAAATCCTCCCATTTCATGGATATCGCCACTTTGAAGGATGACTGCCACTCCACAACTCACATATGTTGTCCTGTAACAACCCATGAAACCACTACTGTTAGAGTAGCACAACTGCACCTGACCATCAGCCCATGAAGCGCTTCTAACTGAAACGACACGGGAGTCGGATTCCCTGGCAATGGAGGTCATTTCCAGGCATTTTTCCATTCTGAGATCAGAAGTGATATGCATGATCCCGGGGTCATAAAGCCCGAGATCGTCCTTTTCCATAAGAGGCCCGGGGTAAAGAATCACTGGAGACTCAGGCTCCGATACCCTGCAATTGTTCCAGCTCCATTCAACGAGATCGTCCATATTCCTGTGGTCGATAACGTTTACATAAGCCATACCCTGGCGGCCTTGCGGATCTATTGTGCGAAGACCCAATCCCTGACCGTATCCGGAAGAGTTCTTCTCAAGGGAACCATCTTTGAGGCTCACAAGACAGCTTTTCCTGGAAATAAACATCAGGTCTGCGCTGGCAGCTCCCTTTGACACAGCTTTATTAAGTAATTTGCCCGATAGATAATCGAAATCGTCCTGATCAAGATGTCTTACCGGCAAGCTTCCACCTCTTCCAGGATAACTCCCGCAGCTTCCCTGACCTGATCCGCAGACACGTTAATATGGGTAACAAGCCTGAAACGCCCGGGTTCAACCTTGTTGAACTGGACATTCCTGTCAGCACATCTCTGGAGCAGTTCATCATCGCCATTTTCCCCAAGTTCCACTCTGAAAAAGACCATGTTGGTACCGATACCATTGTTCTCGACGTCCAGTCCGCCCTCGGTCAGAAGATCGGAAAGGATGCGGCAGTTATCATGATCTTCCTGAAGCCTGCTGACGTTATTGTCCAGGGCGTAAAGACCTGCTGCTGCAATGATACCTGCCTGGCGCATTCCACCGCCGACTCTTTTTCTCCAATGTCTTGCTCTGGCTATAAAATCCCTGTCGGCGCATATCATCGAACCTACAGGTGCCCCTAACCCCTTTGAAAGACATATCTGCACTGAGTCGACCTTTTTCGTATATTCCATGACATTTACTCCACAGGCGATCGCTGCATTGAAGATCCTTGCGCCATCAAGGTGAGTATACATTCCCCATTCCCTTGCCTGGTCAGCTGTCTTACCGAACCTGTCCGGAGGGATGGCAATTCCTCCGCATTTATTGTGGGTATTTTCAAGGCAAAGAAGACTGGCAGGTACAAAGTGTACATTCTCTGGGCGCATCCAGTGGGAGACCTCTTCCATGAACGGGAGTCCTTCTGAATCATCTACGATCAGTGGGAGGATACCACCAAGAGCAGATAGTCCACCTGCCTCATAATAATAAATATGGCTCTTATTTCCCAGAATGGCGCCATCCCCGGCCTTACAGTGAGTCAGGAGGGATACCAGATTCCCCATGGTACCCGAGGCTACAAAGAGGGCATCCTCTTTGCCTGTCATTTCAGCTGCTTTTTCCTCGAGAGCATTTACAGTAGGATCTTCTCCATATACATCATCTCCAACTTCAGCCTGGTACATGGCTTTTCTCATTTCCTCTCCTGGTCTGGTAACAGTATCGCTCTTGAGATCAATAACAGCCATTTCAATTTCCTCCCGTGATTTTGGTTTTGATGCATGGAACAGGATCATAAGAATTCCGGATTTTATCATTACCAGAAAGCTATAATACCATCAATCAGGATTAACAAAAGGGATTTGAGGAAAAAGGCCTACAGCCTGATGCCCAATCTCGCCCAGGGGATAAGACCCTCACTGACCCTCATGCCCAGATCAATCTTCTGCCTGTTATCTCCATGGAAGTCAGTCCCGGCCGTGCTGAAAAGTTTTAAACGTAATGCCATTTTCAAAAGAGACATTACCTGATCTGCTGAATATCCTGAATATACACATTCCATACCCCACAGACCATAGCTTCTCAGTTCTTCGAGAATAGTCTCAAGCTCCTGAGGATCTGTCGTGGTCTGCCATGGATGAGCCAGAACCGCCACACCCCCCGCGTGATGTATAAGCTCTATGCATTCCCTGGGATCAAGACGTACCCTGGGTACATATGCAGGGCATCCATGGGCGAGGTACGTATTGAAGGCATGGGAGATGGTTTTTGCGTATTTCTTTTTTACAAGGACCCTTGCGAAATGTGGTCTGGCCACCACATTGCCCCCTGCTTCATCCAGTATCTCCTGGAAATCCAGATCCATTCCGGAGTCAACCAGTTTTTCGAAGATCTTCAGGTTCCTTTCATTCCTGTGTTTTCGAAGGTTCTCCAGGCTTTCGGCAAGTGTCGGGTCCCGGTGATCGATCCTGTAACCAAGGATGTGCATGGTACCGGGAAAATTTGCAGATAACTCCACTCCGCTTAGGGGTATGAGTCCTTCGTGACGACATGAGGATAGAAATTCAGGCAGCCCGTCCACCGTGTCATGATCAGTAAGGCTAAGGATCGATATGCCTTTTTTTCTGGCTATCCTCACTATCTGAACAGGGGTCAAGGTCCCGTCAGAGAAAGTGCTGTGTACATGAAGATCCACATAAACCATGATCGATTCGAAACACTCCCTAAAGATTTTTACCAGTCCTGCCTGTGGAGCAGAACCCCATCCAGGGTCTGGATGGTTATTTGAGACGTAGACACTATGGCAATACTTGCAGGATCCCGTCCTTTTGGAAGGCTGGCAGAACCGGGATTGAGGTACATTATCGACCCCTCCCTCACAAGAGACGCAACATGAGTATGTCCGGTAATGACAAGATCAGGCTTGAAAAGAGCCATCTGCTCTCTCAAGTTGGAAAAATGGGTTCCATGGGATGCAAGGATATGTCTTCCATGCCACCAGAGATGGACGTAAGGTGCCATGATGGGCCATTTTATCACCTGCTGGTCCACCTCGGCATCGCAATTTCCCTTTGCTATCAGTACAGGCACAGCTGAGTTATTGATAAGCTCCGGCAAAGATAAGGTATTGTAATCATAAGGAATAGGGTTCAGGGGGCCATGATAAAGGACATCACCACAGTGGATTATAAGATCAGGGTCTTCCAGGATCTCCATAGCCTTTTCCCATGCTCTCACACTGCCATGAGTATCCGAGATCACTCCTATTCTGTTCATGAGTATCACTCCCTTTTTCAAGACCCTGCAAGGGACAATATATCCATAAGGATAGCCTGGGCAGTCTGGAAAGGACCTGCTCCTGCACCCGAAATACAGACTTCTCCAAGAGAGTCCGTCATAAAAAGGATCCCGTTCGTAATTCCTGATATAGAGCAAAGGGGATGATTAGAGGGGAGTATCTCAGGCCTGACAGATATGGAGTGAAATCCCTCCCTTTTCTCCACACGGCACACCAGACGGACCGAACCTCCAATACGTTCTGCCTGGAGGAACAGGTCAGGGTCGATAGATCTGACACCTTCCACCTGGATATCGGAAAAAGGGGTGAAAGGTGCACCCATAAGAACCTGGGCCAGGATCGAGGCCTTTGAAGCGCTGTCCCAACCATCCACATCAAGGGAAGGATCCGGTTCAGCATAACCCCTTCTCTGCACTTCCATGAGGGCCTTCTCGAAACTGGAACCCCTTCTCATCATTTCAAGGATAAAGTTCGACGTTCCGTTCAGCACTCCTTCAATATTCAGGACCCGGCTCCCTCTGAGGCACCTTTGAAAAAGTGAAAACACCGGGGTCCCTGTCATAACGGTACCTTCAAAAAGAAATTCTGCCCCTTTCGCAAGAGCTACTTTCTTCAGGTTATGGTAGTTGTAAAATAAGGGGCCTTTGTTGGAAGTCACCACATGTCGACCCCGCCTCAGGGTTTCCATCATATATGACGAAGAAGGCTCACCTTTGTAAAGATCAGCGCTGGTACACTCCACAAGTAGATCATAATCCAGGTTCTGGATCATAGCACTGGCAGGCATTCCTACCGAAACACCTTCCTGAGCTGATGAATCCACCCTCCCTGTGAGCTTTTCAGAAGCAAGAAGCCTGGGAATATCCAGAGATCTTTCATTAAAGGCAGTTCCCTTGGATCTGGTTGCTACACCCACAAGCTTCAGGTCCAGCCCATAAGAGCCAAGGAGTTCCGTCCCTTTTTCTCCTATTAGCGCAGTGAACGCCCTTCCAACATTTCCAAATCCTGCGAGGAAGATCTTAAGTTCCATCGGGACTCCCCTTTCTCGGAATATCCTCTGAGGGAAACCTCACATCGATTATACGCACTGGCTTGAATAGTGTAAAAAAGTGTAATTTTTAACTATGTACTGATAAAATGTTGAGGTTCCCGTTAACTTTCAACAATAATAAGGAGGATCTTGGAAAGATGAATTCCCACAATGAAGAAATGGATCCAATCTTCGAAGAGTTCAGGCAGGTTCTGGATTCCACCTCTCTGGTAACTGCAAGAATGATCGAATCCATAACTGTCAATTCCCAGCTTGCCAGCTCATATACACCTGAAATGCATGATTTGTTCCGTTCATGGCTTGATCTTATTGCCAGGGAGATACTCAAGAACATTGATCGAGCAGAAGACCATTCCATTGATATTGCAGATCTGAGCAGGTCCATCGGAATAGAGGAAAGCACCCTCCTTGCTCTGCTCCTGTATCTGTACAGAAAAGGAAACATCCAGATATCCAAGATGGTAATAAGCAGGGATTCCGGCGAGAACCGTGAATTGTGCCATGATCTCAAGTAAAGTTGTTCTATCAGGTATCAGATAAAAAAACAGGGGGGAGTCCGATACTCCCCCCTGTCTCATACAGATCATAATGTAAGGATCATATAAGAATGGCCCTGTCAGGGTCCTTGCCGGAATAGAAGGTTTCCAGTTTAGCCCTTATCTGGGATGCAGTGGTCACCATGAGTTCGATATCCATGTTGATATAGGATCTCAATTCATCTATTGCCATAAGGTTAAGTGGTTCCGCTATGGCGATCCTGAGGTAACCGTCATCTATACCCAGTGGTATGATCTCAAGTCGTTTTGCCATTACCATTGGGACCATCTGCAGGGCCTCCATGGTCGGACGGGTATGTTCAAGGGAGACCATCGGGATATTCAATTGAGTGCTGATGGCCCTGGCAAGCTGTTTTTCGGTAATAATCCCATTCTTGATCATCACTTCTCCCAGTCTCATTCGGGTGATCCTCTGTTCCTGGAGAGATTCATTCAACTGGTTTTTCGTTATGGCTCCATCGTTCATCAGGATGTCCCCCAGCAAGGCTCCCTTCTGGGAATATCCGCTGCCTGAAGACCCTGTTATTTCTTCCAGTTCCAGCACCCTGTAAAAACGGGGTATTTCCCTTCGAACAGCAGAGGGGAGGGCTATGGAGAAATCGATCTCCTTCCCAACCGTCGCTCTTAATTCTTTAAGGAATTCACCTTTCAGGGGCTCTGTCATGGCTATCCTTACCTGCCCATTAGCAAGAAGGGAGACCGGCAGTATTCCGAAGCGCTCAGCCATTGCACGGGGCACCAGTCTTAATGCATCCGGAGAAGGCTCATGGCTGGAAAGGAGTATCATGGGGACCTGGAGCTGTTTGCTTATAGCATCTGTAAGCTGGAGCTCGTTGATCCAACCATGACCCATAATGATCTCTCCAAGTCGACCATGACTGAATTCCTGTTCTTCCAATGCCTGTTTCAACTGTTTATCTGATATAAGACCCGTCGTAAAAAGGATCTCTCCCAGCCTGAAACACTTCTCACTTTCAAACATGCCTGGATCAAGTTCCTGATCCCTGTAGCATTTGCATATAGCCATCCTGATATCTGTTGACGTTGCTACGGACATGTCCACGTTCAGCCCTGTGATCATCCTGATCTCGTCCAATGCCAGGAGGTTAAGAGGCTCGGCAATAGCTATCTTCAATGTGTCTTCGGCTACTTCAAGGGGGATGATCTGGAGTCTTTCGGCCATGCTCTCAGATACGAGACCCACTGCCTGTGGAGCAGGATCCATCTCTTCTATACCTATATAGGGAATCAACAGCTGCTTGCTTATTCCCTGGGTGAGAGCTTTTTCAGAGATCCAACCATTTTCGACAAGAATATCCCCCAGTCTCTTCCTGTTGAGTTTCTGCTCGGTTAGAGCAGCTTCAAGCTGCTCTTCAGTAATCAGTCCATGACTTACAAGAACATTACCCAGAAGAGTGGCCTTCCCATGATAATACATGCTGATCTCCTCACATTTCATAGGTTTTACTTCAGTTATCGAACAGAAATACCACTATATTTACTGATTATTAAGTATAACATCTGAAAGTAAGATATGGACCATATCGGGAATACAATTTGTAATG
>Ga0272442_10002833_pt1 | contig 24715 bp, 12 predicted proteins | sample SSMForm2O_FD_200262 | JGI IMG/M metagenome (GOLD analysis project Ga0272442, IMG submission 200262) | Marine sediment archaeal communities from Little Sippewissett salt marsh, Falmouth, MA, United States - SSM-Form-2O | ecosystem: Environmental > Aquatic > Marine > Wetlands > Sediment ... | reverse complement strand
TTATCGCACTTTTTATTTTGTGCCTTAAGCTAGACTATTCTACTTTCTTCAGCAGCTAGCTACCGGATACGGCTTGACGAGCGCAATGACAGATAAAATAATAAAAAAACCGACCCGGATTGGATGAATCCGGGTCGGATCAATCTAAGATTTTTTCCCTTGCTTATCCCTGGCTATTTCAATTCTATTTAGCCAGTACCATCTTCTTGCTGTAATTACCTCTGTCAGTGGTCAGCTTGTAGATATATACTCCGGACGGTACCTTCCTGCCATGATCGTCAAGCGAATCCCAGGTAACACCGTTTTCGGGAATAACACCTGTATATAGATCACGCACAAGATCACCCTTGATATCATATATCCTGATCTTACCGGTAATCGGTTCTTCGGTATCGATCTCAAACATGATTGTTGTACCAGGATTAAAGGGATTGGGAGTGTTGTAAAGACGAGCATTATCTAAAATGTCCGGCGGTATTGGATCGTAGCCATCCTCAGGAATGGTCAGGGAGATAGGACCGTAGGTTTCGGTGTAGCCCAGGTTATTGACCGATTCTATCCAATACCAGTAAGTGAGGGTTGGTTCCACTTCATATTCGTCAGTGTACTCGTAATCGGTGGGTGTGCTGACGGTGCCGGCTCCGGGAATAAGATCATTATTGATCTGGAAGCAGTCCTGTAGGTCTTCGCTCTCGGAACGGTAAACATTCCAGCCTATGTTGTTGGTCTCACTCTGGGTAGTCCAGAAAAGGGTGGGTGAGCCTCCCCCGAAAATGGCGGAGAAAGAAGATAGTTCAATAGGAAGTTCCTCTTCTCCCTCGATTACAAAGGCCAGGTCGATGGATTCACCCCCCAAAGGATGATTTACTGGGTAGATTAATTCCTGCCAATTTTGACGAAATTCCGAATAATCCCAGACAGCATCATCGTTCCAGTGATCCAGACTGGTCTTCCAGCCAATCTCTCCGCCAGTAAATGGATCCACCGCTACAGTTAACCAGTAAATTATGGGAGCAGCGGCTCCTCCCTCTTGAATAAACGGAGCATCAAAATGTCCGAAATTTATTTGAAAACACATACTGTCACCTTCAGGGTCATAAATAGGTTCCCAAGGATCATACCAGCCTTCTTCAAGATTGTCAGCATAGTTTATCATGGTATAATAAGGATCGTAAACACTCCAAATTGGAGTACCAGGCATGCTGTAACCCGTAGAGCTTTCATTAGCTGGTATATCTGAACAGATAGCTAGAAAAAAAAATGGAAGATCCTCTGGTACGATATCCTGATAAAATGAAACCCAGATGTGAATTTGCTTAATTGGTCCGTATTCATTACACTGGAAATCATCTGCTAAAGTGCGAAAAGGCATAATACTAACATCTAAACCTGTATTAGTAGTATCCGGATACTGTACCCATTTTGCAGGGTCGCCAGGATTCCAGTCTGCTAAAAGGTTTAAAAAAATAATTAAAAACAGAAAAATAAGTAATCGCTTCACATTTCCTCCTTGGTTTGAAGAACATTTAATTGAATTAATTACCAATAAAATAGATGAAATAGATAATTTTTTGTCAATAAAAATATAAAAAAAATAATTTAACAAAAAAAATATTATTACTGCAGATTTATCAAAAATGTTAATAAGTGATCATTCGGGTTATTTCTTCGGAATCTTTCGATTTTTCACTATGCCCAGCAAGTAGTTCAAAACTAAATTATTGACAGATGAGAATAATTTTGTATATATTAATCCATTGAAAATAAGTATTTACTTCCTTTAATAGAAGGTTTAGAATGGCTAAATACGATTATCATCTCATTATAGATAAGGAATATAGAGAAGGCACCATAAAGGCAGAGAATTACAATGATGCCAAGCACAAGATCTGGCAAAGATTCCGAGGTCGGAAGATCGTGATCCTTGAACTAATGGAACATATAAATTATTTTAAACAACTCGGCAAGGATGCAACTAACTTATTTTCTCTTTTTGCCTTGAAGATCCTGCCCATAGCTCTGGGTATAATAATAATCTATACTTTGATTAAGTTAATTATTCGTTGATGAACCGTAGCTTAAGAAAATTTGATGAGTCTTATTCAATTTAAATAAAATCTATAAATATAAGAAAAAAGATCAATCTAAATCTAAGTTTAATTATCTCTTGACTGTTTAGACCTTCAATACATTTGTCCATTAATAAAATTTATTCTTCTATAAATTGTTAGAAAATGTAACTTAAGTATACATATTATACCGGTAAAATCATCATAAAAGATTAGTTTTAATTGATTAATGTGAAGTTTTAATAACTGAATCTTCAGTATAAAACCTTTGTTCACATATTGATTTAATGGAGTTAAAATTGAAAAAGAATCTTATTAAGTTAATTATCTTTGTTGTCATGGGATCCATTAATTCTTTGGAATCTGTAGAAATAGAACATAACACAGATCATCACCAAAACGCAAATATAACAACCTCTTCTGAAATTCCTGATTCAAACAATATTCTTTTCGGTAGATTAAAGTTTGTACCGAAATTCTCACTGAATAAAGGTAGTATTGGGATCGATAGTGAGAGTCCGGGAAATCTAAGATCAGGTGAAACACATCTGGGATTGGGATTAAGTTTAGAGTTGATCAGCGAACTCAGGGATGGTTCGTATCTGGGATTGGGAAGTTTTGTCGAGCTTCATCGCGGAGTAGACAGGATAGAAGAAAGAACTTATAGTTTTAATAACTTTTGTTTATACGGGTTATTCAAACTTTTGTTTTCCAGAACCGAAACCAAAGAAAAATTTCTGCTGTTGGGAAATCTTGGATTTAATAAAATCACCGGGCACGTTTATACTTCAGATGAAGAACTAAACCTTGGCATCTATTATAGTATTGGTTTCGGTGCTAAATTAAAAAAGACATTTATCGAATTCGAATATAAAAGTTTCGTCAACAGATGCAGATGTGACGATCCTTTAACAGAAGAAAATCTGAATTTTCTTTCCAAATACACTCTTATCTCATTTTCACTGGGATTTATAATAGGATGAATGTTAAAATATTTACCCTTTAACTAAAAACACTATTGAAAATATTCTCAATATATTAACTCCATCGTTTGTATAGTATTAATTTGTTAAACAAAAAGAGAGATTGCCACAGCTTTGGGTAATAGTCGCATTGGAAAATTCTAGTGATTTCGAATATTTATATCCACATAAAATCCATATTTTCCGAAGTTTTGTTAACATTCGGAAGGATGATTTGCATTTTGCTTCGACTCGTAGTGTCTTACAGATCGATTATGAATATTTATTTAGCCAAGTCCATTCTACAAATGAAGGTATCGATACGGATTTTAAATTAGTAAATTCAGATGAGGACCTCCCATTTAGTAACAGAGACTCCATAAGCTGGGATGGGCGGGATAGGAATGAGTTCCAGGTATCATCGGGTATTTATTTTTTCGAATTGACATCAAAAAGTAAGGTTTTGTTTGAAAAGCTGGTTTTGCTGAGGAAGTTAAACAATATCTGGAGATTTACACAAAACATTTTATGTGATCTACTTTTTTAAAATATTTAATTTAAAACAGTATCCAATTAGAAGATATTTGAATCATTATCTGCAAACGAGTTATAAGGATGTTCATAAATATTTTAATTGTAAGTTTACACAGATTTTTCTCGTTCTTTATTTCCGAAACAGAAAAATAATTTATTATTCATCAGAGAAAACGGTTACTACTTTATAGAAATAACTGTCTGCAGACAGTGCCTCGGGATCGGTCCAGTTCGTCTCAGTAATTTCGGCAACCATATCCATTTCTGAAATATCCGCATAAGGATCTGTGCTCCGGTAGATCTTATATGAAATGGCTCCCGCAACTGGTTCCCAGGAAAATGACATACCGGAACCAGAAGGTGAAATAATAATATTGGAAGCTCCGATTAACTGAGAATCCTTTACGCAACGCACAGATTGACCAATTTGCTTTTCATTACTACTTCTCCCTACACACGTGCGCTGATAAGATACTTCACGAACCCAGCAGCAATATTCACTGTATTCAGTAGATGACCAAATGTATCCCAAATAACCAAGCCCAATGAAATCCCCAAAGTCAATGTCCCGACTCCCTCCAGGAAGAAAATTAAAGCCACTGCTATTAAATTCGGGATCGTTTTCCAGATCTCCATCAGTCCATAAATCATCACTACCAGCAAGTTTACTTCCTTCATTAGTACCTCGACAGCTTACATTGTAGACCTCACCTTGAGGCATTCCCAAATACATCTCCAATTCTATTATATCGTCATCTGTCGGCACATGCCAGCCTTCTGGGGCAAGTCTTCTTGAGTCAGTTACAGCTAATCCGTTATAGAGGTTTCCATAAACATCAGCATTGTCGGGATCATTATCGTAAACGCAATAAGCTCCGCTGGTTGTGAACATCCAATCATCATTATCTGTTAAATTTGGTATAAGATCACCATTATTATAATGCGTCACTTTCAGATTCTCGACCATCCATTCCTGGTTTCCAATTACTAACGTTTGATAATTATTATCATCATAATCTGTTACTGTGCCATAAGTACGGGGGCATCCATCATCAGCAGTTATTCTGATCCTGATGTCATTTACTTTTATCCCTGAAGGTTCTTTTCCCAGATTCCAGATTATATGTTTATTGGTGCCAGATAATATTTTATCGCCGATATCACCTGAAACTGAACTATAAGTAAAATTCCAACTTGCGCCATATTTGTCAGACATTTCCAGGTATATAGATATTGTGTCTCCATCAGCATCGTAAACATCATAAAAAATATCCACCAATTGAGAATCATCTCCCCGCATTTCTGTTATTATATTACTCACTACGGCTGGTGTGTTGGCTGTAAGATATGATATCCAAAAAAACATCAATAAATAAAAAAAACTGGTTTTCATTGATCCCCCCGGATCGGATTAGGTATATTTAATTCAAAATTGATAAAAAAATTAATTATTGTCAAATTTATTAGATGATAATTAATCTTACATCGGTTTAATAATCTTCAGAATAAGTGAGTGTAACTAGTTACAATTTATCATTACTCGTTCCCAAGGACACCTTGGGAACGAGGTTTGGGTTAGCTAATCCCTAGTCGCTAATTACCAATCACGAAAACTTTGAAAAAGTTTTTTACTCATCAGGAAAAACAGTTACTAATCTATAGAAATAACTGTCTGCAGACAGTGCATCGGGATCGGTCCAGTTTGTCTCAGTGATTTCAGCAACCATATCCATTTCTGAAATATCCGCATAAGGAACTGTGCTCCGGTAGATCTTGTATGAAATGGCTCCCGCAACTGGTTCCCAGGAAAATGACATGCCGGCACCAGAAGGGGAAATAAATATATTGGAAACCACATCCGGTGGTGTATTCTTTACACAACGCACAGAGAAGCCATGTCGCTTGAGGTTGCATTGACGGTAGACACGGCTATTACCATAGCTCAGCCTCCGGTACCAGGCGTAATCACTATAGTACTCTGTAGAAGACCAGAAGTAGCCGTAGTTACTGAGATAGTCGAAGTACCCACTGCCGTCGTTACGATACCCGCCGGGAAGGAAAGCAAAACCGCTGCTACCAAAATCAGGATCATTTTCCAGAGCTCCATCAGTCCAGAGATCTGCATTACCTGCAAGCTTACTTCCCTCATTAGTACCCCGCCAGCCATCATCATGTGCTTCTTCATAAGTCATGCCCAGACACATCTCCAGTTCCATGATCTCTTCATCTGTTGGTATATGATAACCCTCAGGTGCAAGTCCTCTGGGGTCATCTACTGCATACAAGTTGTAAAGAGCGCCATAGATTTCTCCATTGGAAGAACTATTGTCATAGTAACAATAAGCACCATCATTGGTACTTATCCAATCTTCATTATCTGTTAAATGTAGAATTGGGTCTCCATTTCTGTAATGCGTCACTTTCAGATTCTCGACCATCCATTCCTGGTCACCTATTACCATAGTCTGATAGATATTGCCATCTATATCGGTAACAGTTCCTCGACCATTATGACATGTTCCTTTGTCCTTTTCATTAACCGGGTAGTTTGCAGTAAGACTATCATTGCTATCAGTCCAAAGAGTGGTTACAAAGAAAAAAGTTAGTAGGACTCCGATAATCTTCATGTGATACTCCTTTTTTATTTTTCACCAGGAATAGTCATGAGCATATACGATTTAATTTCAAGTAAATGAATTTATTAGTCAAGTATATTAACCTTATAAAGTAGTTAATAATACGAAACCAATTACAGGAAATCAATCCCTTCATACCTGATATACTGCAGACAAAACTAGAAATTGCAAATGTCTTTGACAGATTCAATTTCATGCAAATAGGGCTGGTCAATTCAGCCTTCTTATGACTACGGCTTGATTAAAAATGAAGACTGTATGAAAATCGCTGGAAGTCATTCTTTAATAGTATTTAACCACAAACTCATCCGGCATCTGCTGGAAAATTCTACTGAGAGGAGAAGGAATATGCTTATTCTTAAACTCCCTTAAAAAGTCATTAATAAATAGAATACCCTTCCGAAGGATTGGAAACCTTCGGAAGGGAAATCGCGACAGTAATCAGATCTTGCTGTCACTCTGAGGAATTCTTCCTGGCGCTTTCTACGAAGAGTCTGCGTTATTTGAGAATTTCAGGATAGAAAGCAGATAATCTGATTTTCCTTCTAAAAGTAACCAATACCTCAGCAGGTTCCGCTCGAAAGAAAAACCTTCCGAAGGTTCCAAACTCTTCGGAAGGTCAATCTCCAACTTTTGAGTTTGAATGACTATCTCTATTTAGCCAGGTCCACCTTACAAATGAAGGAACCGATACGGATTTTAAACAAGTAAATTCAGATGAGGATCTACAATTTAGGGACAGAGATTTCATAAGCTGGAATAGGCGGGACAGCAATGAGCTTCAGGTATCATCGGGTATTTATTTTTTCGAATTGACATCAAAAAATGAGGTTTTGTTTGAAAAGCTGGTTTTGCTGAGGAAGTTAAAAAATGTTTGGAAATGTTCTCAAAAATATATCATAAAACCTACTTCTTTTATACATTTTAACGCATCAGTTTTGGACCAGCTTTCGGGGAGAAGGTCATTATTAAATACATTACTATTCTTATTGGCCATCTTCAACGACAGCAGTAACGTAGAAAAAGCAATTATTAGCAGAGACTTCAGCTTGAACAGGAACACTTGTTTCAGTTGTTGATGTTAGTAACTGTAATTCTATTCCATCCCCAAAACAATAAACATTATATGAAGTAGCACCTGGCATCGCGTGCCAACATAAAATGCCTTCACCATCCTGAATAATCTCCATTGCCATTTGACCTGGAGGTAATGGAGTCGGTCCAAGATTTACCAAGTCGGTTTGCTGACGAGGTATAAATTTATATCCATTATCATAATTAACCACACCAAAAATATTATAATAATCATGTAATTCATATACAATATTACCAAAATGAAAAGAATCATCAGTGTTATCGCTAACTTTTACCTCTGATTGATCATAACAATCAACACAAGTAACCGAATGTTCTTCTTCATTTAATTGAGAAGCATATAAAGAATTGATTCTACAAAATTGTCCATCGTATACTCCATTTGTGTCAGCTTCAGCTGGAATATCACCCCCTGAAATTAAAGTTGATTCAATTACATTACCTGAACTTAAAACCCATATTAATTGAATACCAATAACTGGTATTGTCAGATAAGTAGAGCCGTTAATCTCTCCACGCTGACCAACAAATATAACATTATCACCTTGTGCAGTTTCAATACCAAATTTATAATCCCATATCCAGATACCATTATTTGGTCCTGTTGCATCATGAATCCAGCAATTATTGACTCCATCATGAGCAGTTACGATACCCTGGAAAGTAGCATAATGTTCACTGTCTATATGACCAGCAGGATTGGTTGATTTTGTATTTGCAACAGGCATTATTCCAGCATAAAAAGGGCATTCTGGGCCTTCATCATCAGAATCATCTATAGCATCAAGGATTATATCACCCACCATTTCTGGAGAGGCTCCACCAAGATGTACTACGTTTGGACTTCCCTCGTCAATAGTAGCTGTACTAAAAGTCGTATTATTACTTCCAGTTAATAAATAACTCGGTGGGTCCGCTGAAGGAGGATAACCGTTGTAATGAATATCTACTTCTGTTGAACTTATTGAAAAGGCAGTGTTAATCTTTAATTGTGCATTTTCATAACTGACATCATCAATGTATGCTATACCATCCCCATCCCATTCACCTGGTACATCATAAAGCCTAAATCTAACCTGACAATTTTCAGCAATTTCAGGCACAAAGCCTGTATAACTTAGTTCCTGCCAAGAATCCTGATCAACGGAAAAAACTTGAGTATAAGTTGGGTTTACATAGTCCCATACAAGAGCCAACGTCACTCTGACCGCTGGATCATTATCATAAACCCATGCTTTTATCTCAAAAGGGATACCAGTAGTAACTGGAAAAGCTGTGTTATCTAAATCACTAAGACTTGATGTTTGTGTTGTTAATGTTATTTTACAACTTTTTGTTCCACTATGAATATTTTCTGTTTCTGGAAAGAGAATAAGACCTAACTGTGCTGTCCAATCTTCAGGTGTCCAGTTGCCTGGAGGATCCTCAATCCAATATTCTATACCAGCATTAGAAACGAAATTCTGTGAATATAAAGACACTATAAAAAAAATAAACATCAAAATTAATATATGTTTCATCATCTTCTCCCTTCAATTCAATAAAGATTAAATTTTATTTTCTAATAGTTCGTCTCATTTATGTCAATTAAATTATTCTTGAATTATTCTCTGTATCCTTCCTTTCCTGCTCCATGCCAAAACTGTCTCATCTCATCTTTATGGTGTTCTTCCAGTTCTTTGAGATAATACAGAATACTTGAATCTGTACAAAACTCATTGAATAGATTCTTATCTGTCTCCAGCTATCTAATCTTCGGCATAAGTAAGTCTAATGGATTTTCCATATTCATGGTTGCCTTCTGGAAGTTAGGTAACAAATGTTATTCCTGTTGGCAAAAGAATAGAAAAGTTTAGATAAAGCAAAGATGAGATTCATAAAAAAAAGGACACTACCGAAATAAATGAAATTTATACCCCTCAAAAAACTAACAACCCTAACATTTTCCGGTAGCCTTAAAAAAGAGGTGAATCAGATCTGATATGCTAACAATTGCTAACATTTTCGGTTAATCCTACAAATCATACTCTAAAACTAAACTCGTAATCCTTATTGATTCGATTATGCAACTCATAATCTTCCCTTTACTGGTTTGAATCTTTCTCGATACAAAAATATTTAAGTTGACTGTCAAATGAATTTGTATCAAAATTAATTATAATAATCAACAATATAAATTTGGAATATTATGAAATTTAAAGAAAACTTTTTAAATTGCAGTGAAGAGCTATTAAAAGTAACTAAACAAGAAAGGACAGAAATATATAAAGCAATAGATCATATCAAATGGCAAGAAGAGTTCGAAGCTATTACTGAAACTAATAGAAAGATAAAACATCAACGTGCATATAATAAAGCTTTTGATATTGAGTTCAAAAAATATTGATGGGAATTACAACCCAGGTTACTTAATTCACCCAGATTAATAGGAGATTTCAGAAAGAATATGGTTTTTGTTGAAGTACAATTTGGTAATAGTTCTACTCTATATCGGGATTTCTATAAATTCCAATACGGATTACAGAATGGATTATTATCTTTAGCAGTTCTTATTGTTCCTGTAAATGAATATGAGTTCTTTCCAACAAGACCAAAAAGTGTTCATAATATGGCTAACTATAAATTGGCATTAAGATATTTTTCTATTTTGGCAATTTCAGTACCAATTTGGATAATTGGACTATTGAATGAAAATTAGATAAATTTATTTATACTTTAGGAGGAATGATGCAAAAATTATGCTTATTTTTTATTTTTTTTCTTTGTGTAAGTTTAACCTTAATTGCAGATGGAGTTCAACCAACAGGTTCTGGAACAGAATCAGACCCATATCAAGTAGCAACTTTAGACAATTTACTTTGGATAAGTACAAATCCTGAATCATGGGATAAATTTTTCATTCAAATTGAAAATATCGATGCTACTGACACTCAAAACTGGAATAATGGTTCAGGATTTTTTCCAATTGGTAATTACATCGAATACAATCATCCTGATAATAATCCTTTCGTTGGAAATTATGATGGACAGGAATATACGATAGAAAGCTTATATATCAATAGATCGAGTGAAAAAGGTATAGGCTTTTTTGGTTATACAAACAACGCAATTATTGATAATCTGGTTTTAAACGAATTTGAAATTTATGGATATAGACATGTAGGTAGCCTGGTTGGATTGTGTCTCGAATATACAGTTGTTAATAACTGCAATGTATATGGATTAATAGGTGATATCAATAACTTCGTTGATTTTGGTGGTTTAATTGGACTTTTGGAAACATCGACAGTTAGCAACTCTTTTAGTATAGTAACAGTCATTGGTGGTGGTCAAGTAGGAGGCTTAATCGGTCAAGCATCTGGTTCATTAATTCAAAACTGTTTTAGTAATGGTGATGTTGAACTCACTGAAGAACCGCATTCTGGTGGTTTGATTGGTGTAATAAGTAACTCGATTTTATTGAACTGTTATAGCTCGTGTAATGTAAATGTAAATAGTACTAATGTAGGAGGATTAGTAGGGTCGAACTATTATAATACAAATATATCAAATTGTTACAGTGTGGGCTATGTTAATACAACTGGTAATAATGCAGGAGGATTAGTAGGATATGATTACGATCACACCTCAATAGTTTCTAATAGTTTTTGGGATATAGAAACTTCAGGACAAATTACCAGTTCAGGGGGAACTGGTAAAACTACAATTGAAATGAAAGATGTAGCCACATATACTTCATTAGAAACTATTGGATTAGAAGAACCCTGGGACTTTATTGGAAATCCTTTCGATGATAATGGAAATGAAGATTATTGGGATATAAACGATGAAATTAACAATGGCTATCCATATTTAGTAGATGTTACTACAGGAATTGAGGGAGAAGAGATTAATTTAATTTCAGATGTATTAAAATTAATAGGTAATTACCCTAATCCTTTCAATCCTAAAACAACAATAAGTTTTAGATTATAAGAAATCTCTAATATAGATTTATCTATTTTCAACATTAAAGGACAATTAGTTACAACTCTCGTTAGTGAAACCAAAACAGCGGGGGAACATTCTATTACATGGGATGGAAATAATTATAATAATCAATCAGTTCCTTCAGGAGTTTACTTATACCGTTTGAAAACGAAAGATGATTCAAAGATAAAGAAAATGATTTTGTTGAGGTAGCTTAAAAAGGATCGTTTAAAATTTATAGAACAAAAATATAATTTTATACATTATCTCTGGACCGGTTTTCGGGAAGAAGGTCAAAAGGAGAGAAAATTATATTTTGAAAATCAAAAAATAGTTAAAAAATACATTAATCTCACAACATATTTCACAACATCTAAAATAATTGAATTGACAATATTTTTAGCTAATGTTTTATTTAACAATCAGTTATAAAAAAATTGGTACGCCCGGAAGGATTGGCTATTTCGCAGATACACAGTATCTGCTCTCACGCCGCTACTGCGCTGCTGCTTTTTCATACATTTCAAAAGCAGATTCCAGCTTGTGGTCGAACTAAAGCAAGAAGAGAGGGTTCTCGTCCTTCCAGGTATAACTGCATAATTCTTAATATCGATATAGCTGTATGCTGATAACTGTAAACTGATAGCTGAATTATGGTACGCCCGGAAGGACTCGAACCCTCAACCCTCTGATCCGAAGTCAGATGCTCTATCCAATTGAGCTACGGGCGCACTTTTCTGTAAAAAAATTTTGACGGATTTTTTGTCTATGATTTTTTAAGGAAAAATAAATCAAGAGAAAATAATGAAAGATCAAATAAACTTTAACTTAATATCAAAAATATCCTCAAACCTATTTTACTGATGCTAAAAACTTCGCCTTATTTTAAAATCAATATTATTAAATTACTAGAAATATCAAAGAAACTTGGACTAGTCAAGACTAAAATCTTATTGTATTTATTTAAAACTAATTAAAGGTGAATTTTGATTTGGTGAATGTACTTCTAATTGTAAACTGTATTTTTTGTAGACATATAAAAAAAGAGAACCTCACATCAGATATGCAATTAGATCGAAAGAAAAAATCTCTTTTATTCTGGAAAACACCTTTATTTAAGCCATTTTCCACTGAGACAATCTATGGAACAATATTTGCACTCTGAATATAATCTATAATAAATTAGGGAGGGTTTATTTATTATGAAATATATCATGGTAATAGCTTTATTGGTTTTTATTTCCTCTTCTTATACTCAGGAAAAATTGATAATTCGTTTTCCCGAACCTGATCAAGAGATCTTATCCGAATTCAAACTACCGGATTATGATATTGCTTCATATAAACCAGGCAAATATCTTGACCTTGTGGTAAGTGAGGATCTGGCAACAGAACTGGAAAATGAAGGATATGACTTTCAAATAAGAACAACTGACCTCGAAATGGGTGAAAACATGCAAATCCGTTCCGATCGCGATCTCTATGGGTACAGGACCTATGAAGACATTCTGGGTGAACTCCAGACATTAGAATATGCTTATCCAGATCTATGTAAACTAATTGATGTCGGAGATAGCCAGGGTAAACTTTATTACAATGATGGGAATGATAACTACGAAGATTTTGATCATGAAGTCTGGGCTTTGAAAGTATCGGATAATGTAGAAATTGAAGAAGATGAACCCTCTGTTTATTATATGGGCACCCATCATGCCAGAGAACCGATAAGCCTGGAAGTCGTAACAGCGATACTTTACCATATTTTTGATAATTACGGAACTGATCCCGATATAACCGAAAATGTTAATAACACACAAATCTGGTTTATACCGCTTGTCAATCCCAACGGGCATAAGATCGTTACCGACGAAACCGATCTCTGGTGGCGCAAAAATATCCGGGATAATGACGAGGATGGTCAGCTTGATTATAGCAACTGGTACGGATATCCCGATGGTGTTGACCCTAACAGGAACTACGGATATATGTGGGGCACTTCGGGAACATACCACGATCCTCTGGAGCAAACTTATTGTGGTCCCTCCTCATTTTCTGAACCGGAGATCCAAGCTATGCGCGATCTTGTAGCTTCTCATAATTTTGTAGCTGGTATTTCTTATCACAGTTACGGGGAACTGGTTCTATTTCCCTATGGTTACGGAGAAGGTGTCTACGCTCCTGATCAACAAGCAATATCAGAATTGGGAAATTCCATGGCAATTACCATTCCTGCTGCCGGATACGGTCATTATACACCTGCAAACGCTTGGCAACTCTATCCCTGTTCTGGAACTACTGACGATTGGACCTACGGAGTTGAAGGGGTTTTTGCTTACACTATTGAACTGGCTACCGAATTCATTCCACCCGCCAGCCAGGTAGAAGGCATCTGCGAAGACAATATCGAAGCTGCCATGATACTGCTTGATCGAGTTAACTACTCAACCCTTACAGGTCATATCACAGATGCAGCCACAGGTGATCCCATGGTTGCAGAAATATACGTGTACGGAGTTGATGATACGGGTGCCGAACGAAATCCTTATCTCAGTGATGAAGAATTCGGACGTTACTACAGGATGTTGACTGATGGCATCTATGATGTAGACTTTCTTGCCTTCGGTTACGAGACAATTAGCATGGAAAACGTTGAAATAACATCGGAAAGTCAAACAATCCTGGATATTGAACTGAATAGTGCTGAACTGATCACTGTCGATGGTATGATAACCGATCTTGATACCAGCCAACCCATCTCTGCAGCTGAAATCGAATTTCTTGATACCCCAATTGAGACAATAATCACCAACGAAAATGGTTATTATCTTCTTAATGATGTTCCACTGGGAACATACGAAATATTGGTCACAGCTGAAAATTATGTGGCAATAATGGATGAAATAACAGTTACGGAAACAAACACTACCTTCGATTACCAGTTACAATACAGTACCGCTATAAGTTTTGAGACCGGAGAATTTGACGACTACTGGTATTTCAGTGGTAATCAGAATTGGTATATTGATGATTTCACAGCTTATGACGGATTGTTTTCTGCCAGATCAGGTAATATTGGCTCCTCCCAAAACACCTCACTTTTGGTGGAACTCGATGTGATCGAGGAAGGTCAATTAAGCTTTTATAAAAGAGTTTCCTGCGAAAACGATAGTAATGATAACTATGACTATTTTGCTTTTTTCATTGATGGTACAGAACAGGATAGATGGGACGGTGAAGTAAGCTGGAGTCCCGAATATTACACAATCTCTTCTGGGATCCATACTTTCGAATGGCGATATGTAAAAGACGGTTATGTAGATGATGGTTACGACTGTGCATGGATCGATTACGTCAATCTTCCACCTACCAGCATCGAAACATTTTACGCCACTCCTGATGAAATCGAAATAGAACTTGGTAGCGATTTAACTGATGAATTCATAATTACATTGGTCAATGATGGTAATGGAGATGTAGATTATACTCTTGACCTCAGTGAAATAGTACAGTGGTTGATTCTTCCGGAACCTACTTTCGGTACAGTTAACGGGGAAACAGAAATCGAATTGACTTTTACTGTGGACACTTCAGATTTACCTGAAGGTGAGTATACTACCGATATCCTGATCGAATTTTTCGATGCTGAAAGATCTGAGATCATCATTCCTGTTATTCTGACAGTTACAGGAACTGAAAACGGAAACGATAATATCCCCTTGATCACATCCTTACAGGGTAATTATCCCAATCCTTTCAATCCGGAAACTATCATCAGTTATCAACTCTCTGAACCCAATCTGGTTGAACTTTTCATCTACAATATAAAGGGTCAGCTGATAAAAATCCTGGAAAATGAGAATAAACCCGCTGGTATTTATTCTGTTATCTGGGATGGTAGTGATAATAACAATAGAACAGTTTCGGGAGGTATATATCTTTACCGCCTTCAGGCAGGTGATTACCATAGCACCAGGAAAATGATCCTGCTTAAATAGAAGGTAATTTGAAATGAGGGCTACCATAGTTTTCACCTTTATAATCTCTTTAACAATACTTTCGGCAGTTAACCAAAGATGGGAAGCCTATATTGAATTTGAGATCGATTCCCGTAAAGAGCTGGATCAGTTATCGCGATTGATCTCAATTGACCGAGTAGAAGGAAGAAAAGTCATTGCAAACGTCAATCGTACTGAACTCAGCAAATTGTCTCAACTGGGTTATTCTTATAGATTTTTGCCTCCACTGATCCCTCCAGATATCATGATGGCAATTACACCTGCTCAATTCAGGGAATGGAATTATTATCCAACCTACGATACATACATCGAAGTGATGTACCAATACGCAGAAGACTATACCGATATTTGTAAGATCGAAAATATTGGTATGAGTGTGGAAGGCAGAGAATTGTTATTTGTCAAGATATCCGATAATGTTGAAGAGGAAGAAAACGAACCTGAGTTCATGTATAGTGCCCAGATGCACGGTGATGAACTGGTAACCTATATTCTAATGCTTGATCTAATTGAGCATTTATTGACCAATTATGGCTCGAATCCTCAGATAACGAATCTGGTAGATGAGATCGAGATCTGGATAAATCCACTGGCAAATCCCGATGGAACCTACGCTGGTGGAAACGATACCGTTAGCGGAGCTCAGAGAAGAAATGCAAACAATGTAGATCTTAACCGAAATTTTCCTGATATGCTCGACGGTGATCATCCTGATGGTAATGAATGGCAACCCGAGAACATTGCCATGATGGATTTCTTCGATGCTCATCATTTTGTGCTCTCTTCCAATCTGCATAGTGGTTCCGAAGTTGTTAATTACCCCTGGGACAGGATTCAACAAAGACACGCCGATGATGATTGGTGGCAGGAAGTTTCCCGCACCTATGCTGATGCTGTGCATGAAATTGCTCCTCCGGGTTACATGGATGGATTCGATAACGGAATTACGAACGGTTGGGACTGGTATATGATAACAGGGGGTAGACAGGATTACCTGAATTATTTCAAGAATTGTCGGGAAATGACCCTAGAATTATCTAACACCAAATTTCTACCCGTAAATCAGCTTGAAGATCATTGGAGTTGGAATCGGGAAGCACTTTTACTCTATATTAAAGAATGTCTTTATGGAATCAGAGGAGTAACCTCTTCTACTGGAGGAAATCCCCTGGTTTCCAAGATCGAAATCCCCGATCACGATAATAACAACTCGTACATTTATAGTGATCCAACCTTCGGGAACTATCACAGAATGTTATATCCTGGGAATTATGACCTGGAAGTATCCTGTTACGGTTATTATACCCAGATAATCGATAACATATCGGTAAATGACAATGAAGTAACTTACCTTGATATTGTATTGGAAGAAGCACCTTACTTTTCAATAAGCGGATATGTGACCAATATCAATACAGGTGAAGGAATTTGCGGAGCTGCTATTGAAATTCTGGACATTCCCCTAGAACCTGTTTTCTCCGATTCTACAGGTTTTTACCAGTTCGAATCCGTTGCCGCGGGTAACTACCAAATAAGAGTTTCAGCTCTTCATCATCTCCCTCATCAAGAATTAATCGGAATCAACGAAGAAAACACCGAATTCGATTTCAGCCTTCTGCGAGGATTCACCGAGGATTTTGAATACGCTGAAATACCATTCTATTTCAGCACGAGTGGAAACCAGAACTGGATTAGTGACAATCAATTCGTATATGAAGGCGATTTCTCAATCCGTTCAGGTGATATTGGCAACAATCAGAATTCAACTCTAAGTGTAACCCTGGATTTTCTGGAAAACAGAATGATAAGTTTCTATAAAAAAGTTTCCTGTGAAGAAGATGATAACAATAACTATGATTACCTTAAATTCAGTATTGATGGTCAGGAACAGGAACGCTGGGATGGTGAGAATAACTGGAGCGAAGAAATATTCGATCTCTCAACCGGAGAACACACCCTGGAATGGGAATATCATAAGGATGGTTCTGTAAGCGAAGGCGAAGATGCCGCCTGGCTGGATTATATCACCTTCCCTCCGGCTGCAGAATTCGAGACGGCTTTATCGGCAGAACCGGATTCCCTGTATACCGAAGTGACTCCCGGGAATAATCTTTATGAGTCTATCACCTTATCCAATGAAGGTTTCGGTGATTGTAATTATTCTCTCATGATCTCTGAGGACTGGCTTGAATACGGACCGGTTTCCGGTATCATCGAACAATCTAATCAGTTGTTTATTGCAATCGAGATCCCCTGCGCTCCAATCATTCCGGGAGAATACAACGCTGATATTATTATAGATTATAATTCTTATTTCAATAGCGGACAGATCGTTATCCCATGGACAGTTGTTGTAACCGAATCTGCAAATGGAGAAGACCAAATTCCTTACATTACTACTTTAAATCATAATTTCCCCAATCCATTTAACCCCGAAACGGCGATAAGTTATCAGATATCTGATGCTAGTAATGTAAAACTTACCATATACAATATTAAGGGACAATTGATAAAAAACCTTGTAGACAAATTACATTCCAGAGGAAAATACTCTGTGGTCTGGGATGGTAGAGATAATTATCTTAAGCCAGTTCCATCCGGGATTTATTTCTACAGGATGCAGGCTACCGATTATGATTCTATTAAAAAGATGATAATGATAAAATAAACGGGAGTGATTATGAAGAGAAGTCTGTTAATATTTATTTTTATCTTTATATTATTACCACTTTTGTCTAGTTCTGAATATAGATCGGGTGAAGTCATCATCCAATTACAGAAGGACGTAAAAACTCCCGAAAATATCATAAAACAGTATCAGGAATTGGATGTTAAAATAATCAGAAATCTTTCACACCGCCTTAACATCTGGCTCGCATCTTATGATAATAAACGAATAAAAGATAACCAGATCCTTAGCAGATTAAAACAACATCCTGATATAAAATTGGTTCAGTTCAACCATTATCTGGAATTGCGAAATACCTATCCGGATGATCCCATGTTCGACCAACAATGGAACCTTGATAACACGGGTCAGACAGGAGGTACTGCTGATGCCGATGTAGATGCTCCGGAAGCTTGGGATCTACCCCATTCAAATATTACAGCCCTTGGAGATACGATAGTTGTAGCAGTTGTCGACAATGGCTTTGACCTGGAGCACGAAGACCTAAATTTCTGGAAGAATTGGCATGAAATCCCTAATAATGGTATAGATGATGATGAAAATGGTTACATAGACGATTACGACGGTTGGAATTCTTATCAGCATAACGGCACCATAACTTGCGCTTCTCATGGTACCCACGTATCTGGCATAGCTGCAGCTGTAAATAACAATGGGATTGGTGTGGCAGGAGTAAACTGGAATGTTAAGCTATTACCTGTTCAGGGTTCATCGACCGAAGAAGCTACGGTGGTGGAATCCTACGGTTACGTTTACGAAATGAAAGCAACTTACAACGAGACCAACGGTGAGTTCGGTGCTTTTGTGGTCTCAACCAATTCCTCTTTCGGAGTCAACTTTGGCGACCCTCAAGATTTTCCGATCTGGGCTTGTTTGTACGACTCCCTCGGTGCAATAGGAATTATAAGCGCTGCAGCTACGATGAATATGAATGTTGACGTTGATCTGGAAGGAGATATGCCAACAGCTTGCGAAAGCAACTATCTCATTGCGGTAACAAACACCACTCATAACGATACCAAAAACAATAATGCTGCTTACGGAGCCGAATGCATCGACCTGGGTGCTCCTGGAACGACAGTACTTTCAACCGATGTTGGTGATGATTATGATATCAAGACCGGCACTTCTATGGCCAGCCCTCACGTAGCCGGAGCAGTTGCCCTGCTATATGCTGCTGCCCCCCTCAATCTTATGGAACTGGCAATACAGTATCCCGACACCGTAGCTCTGATGATGAAAGACTATATTCTTTCAGGCACCGATTCTTTATCCTGCCTACAGAATATAACCGTCACCGGTGGCAGATTGAACCTGTATAATTCTCTGGAGCTGGTAATGGATTATAATGAAGAAAACGAGAACGAGGTTGGAGGAGAGATAACCTTGGATACAATCTGGGAAGCTGATACGCTTTATGTAATAGATGATATTACCATAAATAACGGAGTTAACCTCACCATCATGCCTGGAGTAAGAGTTCAGTTTGAGGATGATTACAAGCTTCAGATCCAGGGTAGCATTTCAGCAATTGGTACGGCAACCGATTCGATCCGTTTTACTATTAACGATACACTCCTAAATAATTGGCAGGGAATAAGATTTGAACAAACTCCGGTTGAGAATGATTCATCTTTTTTTAAATATTGTTTAATCGAGAACGGATTCGCTGATGGAGACAGCCTGGATGGTTGCGGTGGTGGATTAATGGTTTATAATTTTAACAAAATTAAACTCGAAAACTGCAAATTTTCAGATAATAACGCCTATGAATACGGAGGAGGTATCTACCTTCAGAATTCAAATATCATTATAAAAAACTGTACGATCAGCAATAATCTAGCTGTTTCAGGTTCAAACCGATGCGGAGGTGGTTTGGCAGTTATCTTATCCAATCCCTATTTTGTCGGTAATCAAGTTCACAACAACTACGGAGATTATGCTGGAGGTGGGTTGTTTCTGCAGAATTCTTCCCTTAATCTTATAGAAAACAAAATTTCAAATAATTTTGCCGGTGATTTGGGAGGAGGAATATATGCTAACGGAGGTTACCCCTACTTGCTGAAAAATTTTATTAGTAGTAACTTTGCTTACAATGGAGATGAATTGAATCAAGGTGGAGGTATTTTCCTTGCTAACACATCATCTATTGTTATCAATAATCTGATCAATAATAATACCTCAGGTCAGGGAGGTGGATTCTACCTGGACTGCGTAGAAATATATTTTCTCAACAATACGGTTGGAGTCAATAGCACGATCGGAGATGCTAATGCTGGAGGAGGTTTTTATTGTCAGACCGATTCCAGCGAATATAATTTCAGTATATACAACTCTATCATTGCTGATAATTCCAGTGATAATGGAAGTCAATTCTATTTCGAAGATGAATATTCATATCCCGATTTTTATTACTGTAATTTGAGGAATGGGATCGAAGCATTCGGATATGCCGACAGCAGTATGAGTTATGACGGTATTTTCGAGAACAATATCGATTGCAATCCTTACTGGCAGGGATCAGGATTTGAACATCCCTATGCCCTCATGCAGAACTCTCTCTGTATAAATTCCGGTGATCCCGACACTACTGGGATTTACCTGCCGGAACTGGATCTCGCTGGAAATCCGAGAATTTATAATGGCAATACTGTGATAATCGATATAGGAGCCTATGAATATCAGGGTGAGCCTGTAGCTGTTCCCGAAGACCTGATCTCATCCAATTCGGCACCTGTGCTTTACAGGAATTATCCTAACCCTTTTAATCCTACAACAACGATCTCCTTTGCTCTGCCTGAATCTCAGAAAATAAAACTGGTTATTTACAATATTAAAGGGCAACTGGTCAAAATTCTGGCAGATGAATACCTACCATCAGGTTTCATCCAAAAAGAATGGGATGGAACGGACTTAAAAGGAAAACAGGTTAATTCCGGTATATATTTTTATACACTGTACAGCTCAAAAAAACAGATCACAAAAAAAATGATGTTATTAAAATAAATCATATTTAAGGAGATAGGATGAAAAGGACTATTTTGGTTTCAATTTTTCTAAGTATTTTTCTGGTTGGCAATGCTTCTCTGATCTATCAGGATTTCTCTTTTGAATATCCTGATTTAAAAAAGCAGGCTGAATATGTTGTTGTCAACCAACCCGGTTGTTTAAACAGTGGTAAGGAAGGAGAACCAGATCTACCCTATTTCGGGGTTACTATTCTTTTACCTCCCGGCGAAGAGATCAGTGAAGTAAAGATCTTGGGATCTACTTATTATCCACTAAAAGAGAAAATTGTTATCAAACCTGCAGAGCGTCAATTTCCTCTCAGCTCTGACTATGATTTCGATTATCAAGTTAAACCTGATCCCAATATATACAATTCCAGTGTAGTCTTTCCTGCTAACATTACCGGTAGCATAAGAACGGATTTCATGAATGGTCACTCCATTGGAAATTTTTTGATCAGTACCGTGAAATACAAACCAGCTTTGAACCAAGCTGAATTTCTAGAAGAGATCTCTCTGGAAATCGTTACAACAACATCTGCTAGAGCTCAGACAGCGCTTGATTTATTTAAAAACAAATACAGGATCGAACAAAGAATATTAAAAACAGTAGTAAATCCTGAAACAAGATTTCTTTATGGAAATACTGAGACAAACAGAGATGAAGAATATGATCTCCTTCTAATCACTAATTCCACTCTGTTTCCACATTTTCAAACCTATATTGACTTCAAGCAGGCAAGAGGCTTCATTGTTGCCACTGAGACAACTGAGGATATATTCCTGAATTACACCGGTCAGGATGAACAGGAAAAGATCAGGAATTGTATTATTGATTATTATGAAAACTTCAATCTCAGCTATGTTATTCTGGGTGGAGATTCTGCCCCAAATCAGCCCTCTCAGGATGTCATTCCCCACCGGGGATTCTCGGCTACAGCTTATAGTACTCCGGACAGTGACATCCCAGCTGATATCTATTATTCCAACCTAGACGGCAATTGGAATAACGATGGTGACAGTAACTGGGGAGAATCAGGAGAAGAGGATCTATATTCGGAAATCTCTATCGGCAGGATCTGTATCGATGATCAGGTAGAAATCGAAAATTTTACCAATAAACTTATGTTATATCAGGATGCTCCTGTGCTCGAAGACATAGAAAAAGCATTAATGGTAGGTGAACTGCTCTGGGCTTCTTCTGGTACTTACGCAAAACCATATAAGGAAGAAATCGCTAACGGAAGTAGTAACTATGGTTATACAACTGTCGGTATCTCGGAGAATTTCACTATAAATACTCTATATGAAATGGATGGATACTGGGGACCAGCAGATATATACAATCAATTCAATAATGTTGGGATAAATCTACTCAATCATCTGGGACATTCTTTCACAGATTATAATATGAAGATTTATGTTTCCGATGTTAATACCACAAATTTCCAGAATAATGGTATAGATAGGGGTTTTGTGATCGGTTACTCTCAGGGTTGTTACAACGGTGCTTTTGATAACAGGGATTCCTGGGAAGGTAATTACTTTTCCACAGATTGCTTTTCGGAAGAGATCACTACCCTGGAAACAGCTGAAGTAGCCAATATTGGTAATTCCAGGTATGGCTGGGGACAACATGGCAGTACCGACGGTGCATCTCAGTATTTCGACCGTCAGTTCTTCGATGCTATTTTTGGAGAAAACATAACCACTATAGGTGATGCAAATGCTGATTCCAAGGAAGACAACGTCCCTTATCTCAGTTCTCACGAAGGTGCTATAAAATGGTGTTTTTATGAACTAAACCTGTTTGGGGATCCTTCTATGGATATCTGGACTGCCCAACCAGAGGATATCGTGATAACCTATCCTGCCAGTGTACCAATTGGTTCTCAGATCATAGTTATGCAGACGGATACCCCTTTTGCCCGGTTGGCAGTACTTCAGAACGGGGAGTTGATCGGAAGAGCTACTGCAGATGACATAGGTAATCTTGAGGTAAATCTCTTTGAACCTCTAAGTGATGCTCAACCCCTGGAGATCTCCATCACCGGTCATAATAAAAACCGATTTACAGGTACGATAGTAGTTGTGTCCGATCAACCCTACGTAATCTTTGATAATTATCAGATCAATGATGAAACCGGCAACAATAATGGTCTTGCTGATTACGGAGAAACAATAGCCCTTGATCTTACTCTTTTAAATGTGGGCAATCAACCAGCAAATGATGTTATCGCAACTATCAGCAGCAACGACGAATATGTTAATATAATCACAGGAGAAGTTGATTTCGGATTTATGGATCCCGAAAGCACTATGACAATTGAAGATGCCTTCGAACTCGAGATCATGGAATTTGTTCCCGATCAACATACGGTCCACTTCGATCTCGAAGTCAGTGGTAGCGAGCGTGATGTTTGGAATTCGTCTTTTAATCTTACCCTAAATGCTCCAGTTCTAACTCTTGAAGATCCGATCGTTGACGATAGTGTGGGTGGAGACAATGATGGCATACTCGACCCTGGAGAAACAGCTGTTCTCACTTTCTTCACTAACAATATTGGACATGCCACTTCTCCATTTGCAACTGCAATAATCTCCTGTAATGAAGAGTTGGTTACCATTATTAACACCAGTGCCGATCTGGGAGAAATAGAAGCTGAGAACTCCGTTTCGACCAATTTTGAAGTAAGTATAGATGAGAATATGAATATTGGGGTTCCGGTGGTATTCAATTATCAAGTTTTAGCAGAACCTTACGAAGTTGAAAATGATTTCACTCTTACTATAGGTCTATGTATTGAAGACTTCGAAAGTGGTGATTTCTTATCTTATCCCTGGGAATTTTCTGGAAATTCAGATTGGATGATTTCCACAACAGCTTACGAAGGGCAATTCTCAGCAAGATCGGGAACAATTGGTAATGATCAGAATACATGCCTAGAAATAGAATTATATGTAATGACAGATAGTGAAATCAGCTTCTATAAAAAAACCTCCACCGAAAACAATTATGATTTCTTCAAATTCTATATTGATGGACAGTTACAGGAACAATGGAGCGGAGAAGTTCCGTGGAGTCAATCTTCCTACGCTGTATCTGAAGGGGAACACAGTTTCAAATGGGAATACAACAAAGATGGTATGATGACGGCAGGTTCCGATTGTACCTGGTTGGATTATATTATCCTGCCACCCAATGCTCTTGGAGCAACGGGTTTTATCACTGGTAATATCAGCACAAATCCACCAGGTGAATACGAAAATACCGTTATCTCAACCGGAGAATACTCGGTAAATGCAGATGAAAATGGTAATTATAATCTTGAAATCCCTTATGGAACTTATGATGTCACGGTCAGCCTTCAAGGTTATGAAACCATTACTGAAGAAGATGTTACTGTTCTTCCCTACGAAACGGTTACCTTGGATTTTATCCTGCCTTTTATTGCTCCTCCTACAGGACTCGAAGCTGAAGCGGTAAATCAAACCATAGTACTTACCTGGCTGGAACCTAATCCTGGTAGACAGCATATCGATAGGGAACAGAAAATGAAAAATGAAGAACCTGAATCACGGGTATTGCAGTATTACAAAGTTTACCGCAATTTCAATGATGGTGAGTTCAGCTTTCTTTTTGCAACTACTTGCGAAACTTATACAGATAATGAATTGATAGGACCGGGAACATACGGTTATTATGTTACTGCTATTTATACAAACAACAGTGAAAG
>Ga0272442_10002832_pt1 | contig 24721 bp, 20 predicted proteins | sample SSMForm2O_FD_200262 | JGI IMG/M metagenome (GOLD analysis project Ga0272442, IMG submission 200262) | Marine sediment archaeal communities from Little Sippewissett salt marsh, Falmouth, MA, United States - SSM-Form-2O | ecosystem: Environmental > Aquatic > Marine > Wetlands > Sediment ... | reverse complement strand
TTATTAATCGAAAATATCATATAAATAGTTTAATTTAAAAAAATGTACATATATAGATAATTTTCGAAAAATTTAAATTGAGCTAACATATACAATTTCTAATAAAATATTTTTGAGGAGGAAGAATATGAAAAAGAAATTTTTAAATAAAAGATTAGTAGTTGCTCTAACTCTTTTATTTATAGTAAGTGGATTTACTTCCATTATTGAAGCTGATGAAGTTGAAACAGATATTATTGGAACAATTTGGTATATTGACGATGATGCTATACCACCATATCAGGGCACCTTAGAACATCCCTTTAAGTATATTTGGCAAGGAATCGAAAACTCAACATCTGGCGTTAATGATATTCTAACTATTGCTAGTGGAGCATACAATGAAAACGTAATAATAGATAAAGAAGACCTCACAATAAATAAATGGAAAGGTGATGATTTACCAATAATTAACGGAGGCTATAAAGATTGTTGTGTTGAAATTCAATCTAGCGGTGTACAAATAATTGATATGAAAGTTATTGCTAGTGGAACAACTGCTAGAGATGCAGGAATATACATTGAGGCAGGAACTACAGAGGTTAAAGTACTTGATTGCGATATCTCTGATTGCTTTCATGGCATCTGGTCACATAGAACTGAAGCTGATGAAATATTCCATACATATAGCGATAATAATATTCATAGCATTATTGATACAGGAATCCTCGCCCGTTTTTCAGATGAATTGGAAATCTTAGGCAATACAATAACTGATTGCGGTTACTGTGGAATTCTTCTCCTGGATTGTGAAAATTGCGTTGTCAGTGAAAATGTCTGTGAAAATAATCAGCACGGAATAGGTATTGATGTCGGCAGAAAGAACGAAATCAGTGAAAACACATGTAAAGAAAATGAAAAATGGGGCCTTTATGTTGTTAATGGTCTTCTAAATACAATTAAATTAAACAATTTTATGGATAATGGAAATCCAGGGCAAGCTACATGGGTAGAATACAGATGGGTAGGAGGCAATCAATGGACCAACAATTATTGGGGAAAAAAGAGTTTTATCATACACATTATCGGAGGAGCAGTTCGCCGAGGTGACGTAGATATTCCTTGGTTTAGAGTTGATTTATTTCCATCATCAAGTCCTAATTGATAAATAATAAAAATATTGTAATGGGTTATGATTTCAGAAATTCAAAAAAAAGATGTCTGAAAAAACGCAGATCGGAAACTAAATAATTACCAATCTCATTTCCATAATTGAATCTTTGCTTTTTTTAAATTTAGAGAAAAAACCTTTTTATATGAAAATAGATTCCTAATAATCGTAGGATGGGATGTAAATGAGTAAAATAACAAGAATAACAGTAGATGAAGATATAGTTACAAAATTAAATAACCAAAGGGTACAACAACAAGATATTTTTACAGAAGTATTACCAAAATTCTTTGAAAAAGATGAAATTGTAACAACATTAAAAGAAGATATTAACAAATTAGAACAACAAATTGAATCTCTTAAAATAGATAATGCTTGTGTAAAAAATGAAAATATGGAGCTTAAAAAGAAGATTGATGATCTTGCTGATATGTTTCCATCAGCAGTAACTATACTTGGAAAAACACCTGAATCAAATAAAATTAAAAAGAGCAGGTGGATTTTCTCTCAAAGAGAATTTTAAAAAAAATTAAAAAAGAAATAATTGAGTTAGATCAAAAGATCTAAATCAATTCTATTTTTTATTTTTTCTTCTTTGTTGTTTGTTTTGTTTGAGTTTGTGTTGTTGTTTGCGTCTGTTGTTTTTGCAGTTGTCTTCCTTTTTCTTCTTGTGTTCTTGCTGCAATAAGGCATCCTCGTGCAACTGATAGAAGTGGGTCTTTTACATGCTTTATCTTTGCTAAATCGACACGTAGATTTGCTTCTCTCAGTCTTTTCTCAAATAACTCGAAAAATCCTGCTGGTGTTGCACTTCCTCCAGCAATTGCTACTGGAAATGCTACATTTGGCGGTGTAATTTCTGCAAGTTTTCTGTTAAGATTTTTTATTACATAGGTCATAAGTGCATCATAATAGACGGTTAGAGCACCTTCAACACTACCCATCTTAACGTCTTTTCCTAACTTAGAGATTTTTTCTTTTGTAGCAGTTACATGTTCCTTAGGCATTCCTGTTGACCTTGCGGCTTGTTCATCAATCCAATCTCCACCTCTTGCTATACTAAATGACATAAGAGGCGTTGCAAGATATGCAAGTGTTACATTTGTCATTCCTGCGCCAACACTTATACCTATTCCTGTGAAGTTGCTTTCTGCAAGTTCAGAGTATATTACAGCCAAACCTTCATCAATTACATGAGTGTCATATTTCATACCCTTTGTCAGCATCTCCATAGTTTTTTTGTGATAAAGTACATTCAAATCAGTATCTATTGGATTTGCTGGAGTTGAAATATATAGGACCTCATTTTGCTTTTTAGGCTGCCCTAATACCTCACCTACTATCAATTTCATTATAGGTATAGCTTCTTTTTCTTTTGGACTGATAATACCATGTGTCATTGGTCTTCTAGCTTCTTTCTCAAAGATTGTTGCAAACTTAAAGGCATCTTCCCCAAGTAGAGAGATACCATCTTTCCTCTCTATATATAGCACCTTTGAAATATCTAACATTGTTTTTGTGAGATCACTGGAGTCAAGTTCCATAAAAGCGTTTCTTTGCTGTGTAAAGACTATATCTTCTCTGTCTTTCTCAGCACAAATAATATTCATTGTACCAATATCAAGACCTTTTGCCATTTCCACATCACCCTCCTTTTTATTTTTGTAATACCATGAGCGTTATTTGCTTTAAAAAGATTTCGGGACTTTTCAATTATTTTATTTATTTTTTTTAGTCTTTTTCTCTTTGCTTTTTACTTTTTTGTCTTTTTTTGTGTCTTTTTTTGTATTGTCGCTGAAATATTTTTCTTTAATTCTTTGAAAAAATCCTTTCTTTTTTGTTTTCACTGGTTCTAATGTCTTTGCTAGTGCATCTGAAGCTTTGTCAATTCCTACTGATCCCCATTTTTCAGTCATCCCTGGACTTAATGTTTGACCTAAACTTCTTACCTCAGCAATCCTATCTTTCACTCTTGTAATATTTTTTGGTGTTTCTGAAATATGAACTCCAATTATATCACTTGGCAGTTCTTGTACGTCATTAAATTGCAACTCGGCTACAGCAGCTTCTGCACTTTTTCTAGTTGCTTCTTCAATATCTTTTTGGATTTCATCATCAGTATATAAATGAACAGGTTCTTTGTCTTCAGTTGGGCTATATACAGGTTTATTGCTTTTTATTATATAAAGAATTGAACCAGCAAAGGTATTACCCAAAAGTAACAAAAATCCAGAAACATATAATCCAAATACATATCCAATTTGTGGATAGTACCAATTGTTTTCATAAAATCTTAAAAATAAGAACATTGATATTGCAACAGCAATTATACTCAGAGTTAGTATTGCATATCCCTTTCTTGATTGTTTCATCATCAAGTTTATTCCTAAAAGTATTAATATGATCCCAAGAGCAATAGGAATAATAGTTAACAAGATTTCTTGCAGTTCAGACGTATAACTTAATCTAAAAAACATAATCAGGGCAGAACCTAAAATTATAAGGGCAATTCCTGCAATAAAAATCATTGATCCCAGATAATATATTGAAGCCCCTCGACTAAAAAGTTTATTTTTACTACTTTCATCATCTACAAAATCATCGTCGTGCATTCCACCATCCATCCGAAGTAGGTATACTTTTTTTAATATAAAAGCATTTGTAGAAATTGAGCTATCCCATTATGTCCCATATAGCATTTTTCCAAAGGTTTCTTAAAACAGATATATCAATATTAATAAATTCTTTATTTTGATCTTTTATAACTATATTTTTTTCTTTTGTTAAACCAATTTTAATAAATGGTGTATTTTGTTTTTTCAATATTCTTTCAAAATCAGTTTTATATTTTTTCTTAATTTCCATAACCCATCTTGTATTAGATTCAGAAAAAATCTTAAAATCCGTTCTTAAGTTTTTATTAATATTTGAAACATCAATTTCAGCACCTATGTCTCCACCAATCGTCATTTCAGAGATGCAAACAGCAATACCTCCTTCGCTTACATCATGACAGGCCGAAACATATTCTTTATCAATTGAAGTAATAATGCTATCCATGCAATTTTTTAGTACTTTTATATCCGTTTTTGGAACAGTTCCATTATCAAATCCCATTAGATTATAATATTCAGATCCGCCAATCTCCTTTTCAGTTTCTTTACCAACAAGATAAACCGGATTTCCCTCCTTTTTAAAATCAGAGGTTACACATTTTCTAATGTCAGTTACAATACCAACACCAACAATTTCAGGTGTCGGTGGAACAGCAGTTTTAATAGATTCATTATAAAAGCTTACATTACCAGACACAAATGGAAGTTTCAATTCTCTTGCGGAGTCCCCAAGACCTCTGCAAGCTTCATAAAACTCCCCCATCTTTTCAGGTTTTTCAGGATTTCCGAAATTCAAGCAATCTAAAAGAGAATCAGGTTTTGCACCAACTGATACAAGATTTCTGCAGGTCTCATCAATAACAGAACATGCACCCCAGTATGGGTCTCTTTCCATAAATCTTGGATTAATATTTGCAGTTACTGCAAGACCTCTAAATGAATCTTCAAAAGGCTTTAAAACTGTTGAATCACCATGTGTTTGAATGCCAAGTTTGCCTTGTAGAGGTTTTATTACAGTATTTCCTCTAACCTCATGGTCATATTGACGTATTACCCACTCCTTTGATGCAATGTTTGGACTTGTAAGTAACTTTTTTAAAACATCATTTAAATCATGCATTTTAAAATCTTTTTCTTCTAGTTTTCTTTTTTTTGGATTAACAAATGGTCGTTCACAACTGTCATAAACAGGACCACCAGTATAAAAATCCATGTCCATCTCAAGAATTTTTTTACCTTTGAAAAAAACACGAGTAATCTTTTCATCAATTACTTTTCCAACAACAACAGCGGTTACATCCCATTGTTTACAAATGTGAAGAACCTCATCAACATTTTTTGGATCGACAAGAAACATCATTCGTTCTTGACTTTCAGATACCCAAATTTCCCATGGTAAAAGACCTTCTTCCTTTAGAGGAATGTCATCAAGATGAATTTCAGCACCAAAACCAGCTGCATAGGCAAGTTCACCACTCACGCAAGATAGTCCCCCTCCACCAAAATCTTTAAGTCCCTCAAGAAGTCCTTTTCTATTACATTCAAGAGTAACATGAATTAAAGGTTCTTTTGTGATAGGGTCACCTACTTGCACTGCTGACCTGCTGCTTTCCTCACTTTTATCAGTTAGTTCAGCAGAGGCAAATGTAACACCATGAATTCCATCTCGACCAGTCTTTCCACCTACATAGATGTAAATATTTCCAGGAGCTTTTGCTCTGCTATGTATAAACTCCTCCTTTTTCATTACACCAATGCATCCAACATTTACAAGACAATTTCCAGTGTATCCTTTATGAAAATAGACCTGGCCAGACAAAGTAGGAATTCCGATCCTATTTCCATAATCTCTAATTCCGTCAACAACACCTCTAAACAAATATCTAGGATGTTTGGTTCCCTTTGGTACTTCTTTTAATGGAAGGTCTAATGGTCCAAAAAATAATGGATCGATATACGCTATTGGTTGGGCTCCCATACATGTAACGTCTCTAACTATCCCACCAACACCTGTTGCAGCACCACCATAGGGCTCAACTGCCGAAGGATGATTATGTGATTCAAGTGCCGCACAATAATAATGGTCTTTATCAAACTCAATAACTCCTGCATCTTCACGAGCGATAATCTTATCTTCTTCAATTCCAAAAACATGCATTTTCAAAGGAACTTTTGAGGACTTGTAACAGCAATGTTCTGACCAAGCTTGACCAAGAGCTTCAAGTTCTACATCAGTTGGTTTTCTATTTTTTTCCTTAAAATATTCCTTAATACGTTTCATCTCAGGTAAAGCAAGAGCAATTCCCATTCTATCACTGATAGCTTGTAATTCATTTTCTGAGGCTGAAAAAACATCGATTTCGTATAGCTCAAATGGATAATTCTTTTTTTTAAATAATCTATCTAAATCCAATCGCTCTCCCCTTTAATTTTATTTATATCTCAATAATCTCAATTTCATATGTATGAATAACTGGATTAGTAAGAAGTCTCTGGCACATTTCTTCAACTTTCTTTTTTACTTCTTTTCTGTTTTTACCATCAATTAATAAATCAACAGTTCGATTTGTTCTTGCTTCTTTTACAGTATCAAAACCAAGGAGATGTAAAGCCTTTAAGGTGTTAACACCTTCAGGATCTGAAACACCTTTTTTCAGGCCGATTTTTACTTTAGCTTCATACATTAATATCTAAGCAGAAAATAAGAAATTGTATTGATTAAGTTATCGTTTTTGATAGATTATTTTATATATTCTAAAAAAGCATAAGTTATATATATTTTGGTATATATTCCATAAATGCTAGAGAGTGTGGATGGGGATTCCTCGTTTGTTTTCAATAATCCAAAGAGAAACTAAATGTGAATGCAAAAAAAATTCCTCAATTTTTAATATCGATGAAATCGTTGATTCTTTATTTGACAAATCAGATATAAAAACAAAAATTAATTTTAGAAATATCAAAAGATTATCCTTTAAAAAATCAGTGTCAATAATTGTATCCTTTATACTTCTTTTTGCTGTAATTGCTTCCGCAAGTTCTTTTATTGATAATGATGTGAATAGCTTTTCAACAGATGGAGCAAACTTAGATAATGAAAATCTTCTTTTTTCAAATACCACAATTCCTGGAACAAATAGTACAAAAATTTCTAATAATAATTCTACCTTGATTGTTAATGAATCTGATAACATACCAGGTCAAGGTAATGTTTTTGAGGATAATGAAATAACAAATAAAATAGAGCTATCAGATTTTGGAACAGCTGAAAAAACAATTTATAATGATGTAGATCCGAGTTCTGAATTAACAAATAAAAGAACTCTATTTTCAAAAACCTATCAGAATAATGATGGTTCTTATCAAAAAAGAGTTGGAGTTGGACCTATTCATTATGTTGACGAAAATGGTAATCTTGATGACATCAATACAAATTTTGTAATATCAAATGATTTGGATTTTGATTATGAAGTAAAAAGAGGTTTTTATAAAGTAAAATTAAATGCATTTTCAGATTCCCCGAATTTAGTTGAATATAATATTGGTGATTCTTTTTTCATAATTGAACTTCAGGATTTATATTGGGGACAAGAAAATGGATCTAAGGAATTGATCTCCATACCATCACATTCTGAAGGAATTGTCCAAGGAAATAGAATAGTTTATTCAAATGCATATGGTGAAGGAATTGATGTTGAGTTTATCTATCATCCTCAATATTTTGGTAAGAATTTAGTTATTGATACTATACCTACTCAGATTCCTGGTAATAATTTTAAATATTTACAATTCAATTTTAAAATGTTCCTTTCTGATAATATAGAGGTATTTATTGATGGAAAAGAACTAGGAGATAATGAAATTATTACTAAAGGTCAAATAGAGTTTAGAGATAAAAATACAGGCGAGGTTCAATTTTTCTTTAATAATCCTTATTCTAAAGATAATCAAAGTAATAAATATCCAATTAGTCTTTCTTTAAGAAAAAATGGTTCAGAAATATTAATATCTAAACTTATAAGCAAAGATTGGTTAAAACAAGCAACTTATCCTGTTAAAGCAGATGCAGATACGATATATTTAGAAGGTGATATCTATGATATGTATGATGATGATGGTTCAAATGTTGATGATGATATTGACGTTCAAATAGGAAGAGCAGGTGGCAGTCATTGGGATGGTTACTGGGCGTTTCCAATTTCAGGTGATATAATTAATGGAACTATTAACTCAGTAACATTTACTGGTTATGTATCTCGAAATGATATGGGTACTGCACCTGTTATGTATGGTCTTCAACAAGAAAATTGCCCTGCTATTGAGGGTAATGAGGATCCTAGCAGTTACTCAAGAACTACAAATAGTTATACATGGAATGCCATAAATGGTGGTGGAAGCGGCCTTAGTTTTACTTCAGGCAATATTGAAAATATTTTTACAGAATGGGTAAATGATTATTCTCACAATTCCCCACCGGACAGATTCGGTATTGTTCTTGATGATGCTGGTTCTTGGAACAATAGAGAGGTTTTTTTCTATGACTATAGTCATAATTCCTATAGTGATCATACTTATCTTACAATTGATTACACACCAGCTCCAGATACTGATCCTCCAACTCCAGATCCATTAACTTGGTCCACTGAACCTTATGAAACAAGCTCATCGAGTATAACAATGGTAGCATCAATAGCAAATGATGAAACCCCTCCAATTTCATACCATTTTAATGAGACAACAGGTAATTCTGGTGGAACAGATAGTAGTTGGCAATCAGGCGATTATAATTATACTGATAATGATCTGTCTGAAAATACACAATATGGCTATGAAGTAAAAGCAAGGGATAGTAATACAACTCCAAATGAAGGTGGCTATAGTACTCCCTTTTCATATGAATATACAGATGTTGATCCGCCAACAAATGAAGAATTAACTTTTACAAGTGATGTTACCTGGGTAAATGCAACAGTTGCACAACCTCCAAATCCAACTAGTGATTCTACCGCTAGTTATTTCAATTGGGTAACTGGTGGTACGACCAATAGTGGCTGGCAAAATGGGATTTATTATCATAATAGAACAGGTCTTTCAGAAAATAATGAATATGGTGTTCAAGTACGTTATAGAAATGGCGATTCTGATGCAAGTAACTATAATCCAACTGAACAAATAGTTTATACATATTGTAATCCGCCAACAGATGGTGAATTTTCTATAGATTCACATGGCATCAACTGGATGAACATGAGTGTTGCTCATCCACCGAATCCATCATCAGGATCTACTGCTGCCTATTTTGAATGTGTAACTGGTGGTGCCCTTGATAGCGGTTGGGTTGGAGATTCGTCTTCTGGTAGATACTATTATAATGCAAGTGGACTCAGTGGTGGTACTACTTATGGATTTAGAGTAAAATATAGAAATGGAGATGGAGTAGATACTAGTTATACTAGTGAAAAACAAGATACTACAAACGTTGGATCTGTTGCTCCAACAGTTGTAACAAATGCCTCAATAGGTATTGAAGAAACAAATGCAACTCTTGTTGGTTGGCTTCAAAATAATGGATCTGCTGATACCACATGTTATATACTTTGGGGAGTGCAGAACCCTCCAATTGATAATAATATCTCAAAAGGATTAATTGCTAATGGCGCAGAATTTGTTCATGATACAAGTGTTACTGGGGCACTTACCAAAGGAATGCTTTATTATGTTGATACAAAAGCAGTTAACAGTCAAGGATGGGATGAGTCAGGGGGTGTAAAAGCATTTCTCACAAAACCTGATCCTCCAAATACTCTAACAGCTCAAGCAAATACATCAACAATGATATATTTATCTTGGGTAAATGGAAATGGAGCAAATAACACCTATATTGAAAGAAACACAGTTTCAAGCTGGGATCGAGGAAATGGTATTGAGGTATACAATGGATCAGTAACAAATTATGAAGATAATGGCGTTTCAGATGGAATCACATATTATTATCAGGCATGGAGTTATACAAATTGGACATATAATCCAACTCTGCATCAATGGTCAGATTCATATGACAGTGCAAATGCAAAAACAAATACTCTTCCTATAATAACAGATGAGGTTCCTGCTAACGAAAGTACTGGCATTAGCATCACACCACAGATGAGCATTACAGTAAATGATTTTGAAGGAGATACAATGACTATTACATGGTACAGTAACAGCGAGGGTTCTTGGCAGATATTTGCAATAGACAAATCTGTCGAAAATGGAACTTATTATCAAACAAACAGCAACTTCAGTGATTTTTCAACTACTTATTACTGGAATGTTAGTGTTAGTTCTAGTACAGGAACAAATGATTCAGGAATCTACCACTTCACAACTGAAAATTTATTGTCATCAATTGATAAGATCTCGCCTTATAGTCTTGGTGTTGCCCAATCTCCATTAAATATCACAGCTACTGGAAGTTCAGGTTTAGATCAAGTTACCTTGTATTATCGTTGGAGTGATGATAACCAGAGTTGGGATTCTTGGGACTTACTCACTTATGACAGTTTTGAAGGTGCATCCTTTGATTGGGGTAATTATACTGATGGTGGTTGGGATTGCTCTGAATATACAGGTGGTACCTATGCATATGATGGAAGTAATGCAGTACTAATTCGTGATGGCAGTGGAGATCAATCATCATTTTATTATACTAGTTCAATAGATGTTGATACTCCAGGTTATGAATGTATCAGAGTTGATTTTTGGTTTTATTCTAATGGATTAGAAACTGGCGAAGATTTTTTTGTAGAATATTATGATGGAGGTTCGTGGCAGACTGCTGCAAATTATGTTGCAGGTACTGATTTTGTTAATGGAGATTTTTATAATAAAATAGTTTGGATTAATGAATCATCGTATAACTTTCCATCAAATATGCTGATTAAATTCAGATGTGATGCAGATAATAACAATGACGAATTATACATCGATAAGATTTATGTTGATGCAACAACCCAATCAGCGGGTGGGGTAGGTAGTAACTGGACACTATGGAGTAATAGTTCCAATCCCGATGAAAATAGTCCTTGGAGCTGGGATTTCGACTTTCCAAATGGTACTGGATATTATGAGTTTTACAGTATTGGAAATAAATCAGGTTCTCCAGATGAACCAGCTCCAGGAAGTGCTGATGCAATGTGTTATTACAATGCAACTCTTGATGAAACTATAGTTATTACACCTAGTAGTTGGAATCAAGGTACTCTATCAATTGGATCATCAAATGAGTCAACAGGATTTTATTTTAACCTTACAAATCAGGGGAATGTTTTTCTAAATATTCAAATAAAAGCAACCAATGCAACAAATGCCTCGACTGGCGCAAAATGGGTTCTTAACACAACACAGGATTTTGATAACTACACACTTGAATATAATCGTAGTGATACAGGGACATGGACAAATATTGCTCTTGATTATAACACATTTATAACAAATCTAGCAACTAGCTCTTGGCAAACATTTGATTTAAAATTAACTACGGCAAGTTCTTCAACAAAAGGCGATCCATTATCAATTACAGTTACATTTAGGTCTGTTGCAGTATAAAATTTACATCGAGATTTTTGTCAATAATATTTTTTTTTCAATTAATTTTTTAAATATTTTTAATACAATTACAACTGTAAGAATAATTTGTAGCAATATACAAACAAATTCTTGTAACAAATCTAAGTAAAAAGGTCTATCATCAAATGCTCCTGAATAGCTTTCCCGTACAACAACATATCCTAGAGCTGAAGACAAAATATTTTCATCATTTTTGGATTTAAAATCAAAAAGATGAAACTCAATTGGATCAATATATGGATCGATATCCGACATAACCCAATGAGCTGCTTCATGAATTGGTGTTGTCATTATCATTAAAATACCTGATAATAAAAAAGCATAAATTATCATTTTTTTGCTAATTTTTTTTCTATGAGTTTCCCCCATATGTTTAATATTAATATATAGACTTAAATATTTTTTTGTTTGTATTTTATAAAATATTTCTTAGTGGTTTTTATGTAAATTAGTCAAATTGTGATTTTTCCTTCCTGAAATTCTGACAGGATTCTTTTATATATAATCAGTGACACAAGATATCGTGCTAATATATAACATTATATAAAGGAATCGGAAGGAAACGATATGAAAGGAAAGAAGATATTAAAAATATTTTTACTAACATTTGTAATTTGCATCCTTTTGAATTCTATTTATATTCCCATAATTACAGCAGATGATCAAATGGGAATATCGTTTAATCCAATTCCTAACCAACCACCAAGAAAACCAATAAATCCAGACCCTTTTAATGGTTCAGTTGACATAGCCTCTCCAATAATATTAAGTGTAGATGTATTTGATGGAACAGGAAATACAGTTGATGTATACTTCTATAATGCAACAAATGATGCATTGATAGGAGTTGATCAAGACGTTCCTTGTGATTGGTCAACTGCTTCGATTATTTGGAATGAAAAATTGAAGGGAAGAATTTGTTATTGGTATGCAATAGTAAGAGACCATGAATATTCAAATAGATCTGAAACTTGGATATTTGCAACAAGACCAAATCAGCCCTCAGAAATACAAAATAATGAATATCCCGCAAATAATTCTAAAAATGTTGAATTAAACGTTACCTGTCATATCGATGTAAACGATATTGATGGAGATATAATAACAATATATTGGTATGAAAATTCAACTGGTAGTTGGATTATAAGACAAACAAATACTTCCGTTCCAAACATTACCTACTATTGGAAATTTCAACAAGCAATAAGCTATTCTACAAGATATTATTGGAAAGTTGCAGTAAATGACTCAAAAAATAATGTTTCAGAAATATTTCATTTTACCACACTTGACAACCAACCACTAACAATAAATAATCCAATCCCAGCAAATCAAACAATGAATGTATCAAAAAATACTGCATATTTTTACATAACAATTGATGATCCTGAAGATGATTTAATAAACTGGACAATAGAAACTGTACCATATATCGGTAATTCTTCTAATACAAATGATACAGATGGGCAAAAGAATTGTCCTCTAGTTGGACTTAACTATATAACAAACTATACAATTTATGTTAATGCAACTGATTCAGTAAATGGAACTTTTGTAAACGAAACTTTTTGGTTTGTAACTGCTGAGCAAGGTGCGCCAACAATCTCTAATGAATATCCTCCAGATAGAAACACACAAACAGAGTTACGACCAACATGTAGTGTTGATATTTTTGATATAGAAGGAGATAATCTTACAGTTTATTGGTTTGAAAATTCAACAGGGTCATGGATTCAAAGATATAATGAGACGAATGTTACAGCAAATTCAACAGTTTATTGGACTTATTCACAAGCAAGCTCATATGTAACAACCTATTACTGGAGAGTTATTGTAAATGATAGTACAGTAAACACATCTGCTACATCCCATTTTACAACTAAATCAAAACCGTCAACACCATCACCTCCCCCACCCTCAAGCGGAGGAGGAGGTTATGTTCCACCACCAAATCAACATCCCATTGCAAAAATAACTGCTCCAAAAAGTGCTTTTGTAAATGAATCAGTGATATTTTACGCGTATTACAGTTATGATGAAGATGGATATATTGTAGGATATTCATGGGATTTTGATAATGATGGTGAGTTTGATACAGATTGGTTAACTGACATAAAAACCATACATAATTATTCAAAAATTGGAAACTATACTGTAAGACTTAAAGTAATAGACAATATTGGAGCAGAGACAGTTGCGTCTCATAAGATAAAAATAATTGAACTCGAACCTCCAAAGCAACTTCCAATACCAATAATTGATGTAGATGAAATTATATACTCAAACGAAACTGTATATTTTAATAGTAATGATAGTTATGATCCTGATGGAGTAATTATTAATTTTACTTGGGACTTTGGCGATGGTAATATATCTTATTTAGAAAATCCAGTCCACACCTATTCAAAGCCAGGTAACTATTCAGTATCACTTATTGTTCGAGATAATGATAATCTAAGTAATGCTGTAATAAAAAAGATAGGAATTTTAGATAGTGAAGAGAAAGATAAACTGAGAAAAAAAGATCAACCTCTTTTAGTATTGCTGTGGATAATTTTAGTAATAATTGCTACTGCCATAGCACTATACATAATGCAAAGAGAATTCCAATTTACAGTAATAATTGAAAGGGCAAATAAGTCAAGAAAAAATAAAAATAATAAAAAATTTGAAAATATTGTCTCAAAGATATTCAGTGTAATAAATAGAAAGTAGCTAATATGTTAATTTTTCTTCATAAATCTTTTTCACTTTTTTTATTATTAAATTACGTATCAACGGATATAAAATATTAATAAAATCAAAAACATAACGAAAATTATAAAAGCCTCAATTATATAACAAAGCCTGCACTTTAACACAATTTGAGGGTGTATTGAGGATGGGATGCAAAATGGAAATTAAAAAAGTTAATGTACTATTAGTGACAACCATGCTTCTTGCAGCTTTTACTCCCTTGGTAATGGCTGCTACAGAAGATGATCTGATAATAACTTTTGATCCAGATGGAGACATTGATATCGATGTAAACATATCACAATATGACTTTGGAAGTGTACAGGCTAATACCTGGACAAATACAACAGGAGGTACTTTTACTCTTTATAACAATGGAACTGTTGCAATGGATACTAGAGTTAAAACTAACGCAACAACAGACGAAGGCGATATGAGTCTTAATGCAACTGGTGTAGCACCTGTTCAAGATGAATATGCAATAAAAATTGCAGGTCTTGACTTTGAAAGATATGCTGAAACTGCATATAATCTGGACTTTGATCAACAATTACTACCTCAAGATTCAAAAACATTTGATGTTTGTTTGCGAATTGGAGTTAATCTATCAGCTAATCATACAACTCAGACAACAACTATATCATTTGAAGGATCACAAACATAGAGATAGTACATTATTTAAATCAATACTATTCTTTCTTTTACTTAGTATTTAGAAAAATCCTATCTTACTTCTTTTTCTCTTGTAAATTATTAGATAGAGACCCTTATGCATATGTCTGTGCATAACTATCTACAAAAAAGGCATTTAAACCGCTCCATACATCAACATTAGCACAAAATCGACAGGATAGGAGTGTATGGAGAGGGGATGCATGAGAAAGAACACAGAAGAAAAAAACAACAAGAAATTTTTTAATATTGGAAAGGAGAAAAAAATCGGTTTTTCTATACTTGTTTCTTTTATAATGCTTGCAGCAACTACACCAATGGTTCTTGCTGCAACAGAAGATACAGTAATTATTACATTTGATCCGCAGGGAGATATAGATATTGATGTTAATCTTTCAGATTATAATTTTAGTAGTGTAGTTGCCGGAATATGGTCAAATACTACCGGTGGAACTTTTACACTTTATAATAATGGAACGATTCCAATGGATACTGAAATTAGAACAAATGCTACAACTGATGAAGGTGATATGAGTTTAAATGAATCAGATATTCCACCCCAAATGGATGAATATGCTATCTATATTGAAGGGCTTGATTTCGAAAATTATGTCAATAGTTCCTATACAATAGAATTTGATCAAGGCCTTAATCCAAGTGATTCAAAAACTTTTGATATTTGCCTTCTTTTAGGCAATATTTCTACAAATCATAGTTGGCAAACAACCACAATTTACTTCAGGGGATCTATTAATTAAAAACAATAGTTAAGAAAATTATTTTCAATTTTTATTTTTAAATAAACAATAGAGAAAAAATTAATTATACCTACATTTATATCAATTTGGAGAGATGGGTGAAGAAAACTATTGTTTTACTTCTGATATTTTTAATTCTAATCAATTCTTTTTCATTAACAGCACAAGCTGGAATAAAAATATGGCCTGGAAAAATACGTATTGAAATGAATAAATGGTTTGATGATGAAAAGGAAATAAAACAGCCGATCCAGATTACAAATCCATATTCTAATGGTGTAAATGTAACATCTAAAATTGAAAATCCTAGCTTAAAAGTTATAACAGAAAGATTTTCTCCACTTCCAGATACGTCTTGGATAAAAACTTATCCGGAAAAGCTCTATATTCCTCCTAAGACCTCAGATAATATTTACATAATTCTAAATATCCCAGAAAATCAACAAGAATTGTATTACAGTGAAAAATGGGAAACAGGGATAGTAATTTCTTCAGATATTCCACTTGGACCTAGTGGGGGTAGTATGAATTTTGAACTTGAGATTGCAGTAAAACTTTTTATTATTACACCAAAAAGTGAAAAAGAAGGATTTCAATATTATTATTTCTTTTTTTTCATTTTCTTGGTTTTTATAGTTTTAATGATATCATCTTACATAAGAAAGAAGAAAAAAAATCTAAGTTCCATTTATTATTTCAAAAATAAAAAATAAATTAAACAATTAAAAGAATTGATTTTTTTTTGCTTTTTAAGAATAATTTAGAAATTATCAAATAAAAAGTGAAATTATTTTTTAAAAAAACTTTTTCTCCTTAAGTGAATCACATATGAATCATATTTGAATCATAATATTTATAAATAAATGAGTCATATATGATTCATAGACGGGATAAAAAGGATGGGTAAAAGTCAAAGATTTCCAGTCGGTTTTCCACCCGCCATCAGGGAGATTATAAAAGAACAAGTTGGAATTTTAGGAAATTCTGAAGCAGAAGTTGTAAAAAATATTGTTTTAATTTATCTAACTGAGAAAGGACTCCTTAAAAAATTCGAAAAAAAGAAAGAGGAGGGGAGGAAAAAATGAATAGGAAAATAGGAGTCCAATTAATTATATTCATTTCAATATTCCTGTTCATTACCTCAACTCTATCACAAACAGTCTACTCAATCCCGCCTGTCACCCAAGATACAAAAATTGTAGATATCACTGGAAATGGAGACTTCACAAATATAAAGGATGCAATTGATAATTCTGATATTACAGATATTATTTTAATTAAAAAGGGAACATATAATGAATATAATATAAATGTTAAAAACAAGATAGAAATAATTGGGGAAGATCCAAGTAATACAATTATAAATTGTTCTGGTAATGTTGCATTTACATTAACTAGTTCATATGTTGATATTAGCAATCTTCAGATTATAAATACTGGAGAATTTGCAATATCTATTTTACCAGGAAGTATTGGATGCACAATTAAGAATTGTATTATTGATACTAATTACAATGGAGTAGCACTTAATGTAAGAGCCTCTTATACAACAATATCAAATTGTAATCTAATAGGATATGATAATAGTAAACAAGGAGTAAAAATATCAAGCAAATTTAACATTGTTAAAAATTGCGATATGCAGGATTTTACAAATGGTGTTTTATTAATTACAAATTCAGATGAAAACCTAGTAGAAAATTGTAATATATTTAACTGTGAGAATGCAATTGATATAAGACTTGATTCCCATAGAAATATTATTACAAGATGTAATATCTATTCAAATCTACAAACAATAAAGATTTGGCTAAACTCAAATAATAATTCAGTTTATCTCAATAATTTCTGGAAGAATGACAATGATGCAATCGATGATAACAAAAACTCATGGGACAATGGAGCAAAAGGTAATTATTGGGACAAATATAGAGGAGTAGACAGTAATGGGGATGGAATAGGTGATACACCATACACAATTTCAGAAGTAAACATTGACAGATACCCATTAATTTCAATGGTTCTACCAGATATTGTAACTCCACCAAGTAGTTTAATAATCGAAACTTCAAAATCAGACAATACCCCAACATTTTCGTGGAGTGATTCTGTATACATTTCCGGAATTAAAGGATATTATGTAAAAATTGATAACAATCCAGAGGCATTTATTGGAAATATCTTAAGTTGGACTGCAAAAAGTTTGTTGTCAGATGGAGTTCACACATTCTATGTAAGAGCAGTAAGTATTGATAATAAAACAAGCAATTATTCAAGTCTAACATTTACAATTGATACATCAATTATTGATTCAGACGGAGATGGTTGGTCAGATTCAGAAGAGGAGTTATATGGAAGTGACCCAGAAAATCCTGGTAACTATCCTGAAGATACAGATAATGATCATATTCCAAATTCAGTTGATACTGATGACGACAATGACGGCTACAGCGACGATATGGAAAATTCATATAGCACTAGTTCTGTTGATATAAACATATACCCAACTGATACAGATTTGGATGGAATTCCAAATGATGATTCTTTTGATGGTAAATATACTGGTGATACTGACGATGACAACGATGGTCTTACTGATAATGATGAAATAAATCTTGGTTCTAGTCCAGTAAATGAGTTGGATGTAATTAGAATATTTGTCAATGGTATACAATACTATCTTGTTGATGCATCACAAAATGATATTTTTGATATTTTGTTTAATCCAATAAGCAAAACAACAACAGGTGTTGAAAAACAAGATGATTCCTACTTAATTGATGTAAATGGGGATGGTACTTGGGACTATGTTTACAACACTGCTGATGGAGCTATACTGACATATGAAGAAGAATTGATAGTACCAACATACAATCTGATTCTTATAATTTTACTTATAACAATAACAGTTTTAATAATTGTATTTTCATATTTAAAAAATAGAAAAATAGGTAAGAAAATTTCTACAAAACGTAAAAAAGTACCCAAAAAACCTGTATTGAAAAAATCCCTAGAAGTCCCATTATCTGAGAAAAAGGAAACAGTAGAAATGATTACTCAAACAAAATCATTGCTACACCATATTCAACAAGATGTAGAGGTTTACATGGAAAAACTAAGGCAATTAGAAGATCAATTTGCAGAACCAGTAGTAAAACAAAAAAGAAAAACAGATATCCATAAATTAAAAGATAATGAAAGAAAAAATATTCATGAAATAGAAGCAAGAATAGACAAAATATTATCAGAATCTGATAAGAAAGAAAACACTTAAAGGCGATTTCTTATGAGAAAGTCATATGTGATATTACTATTTTTATTAGCCATTCTATTTTGCACTTCAAATTGCAAAGCAAACTTTAGTGTTACACCTAGAGAAATTTCAATTATAATGAAAGATGAGTTTATTCAGGGAAACACCTCAAAAAAGATAATAATTGCTAATAACATTGAAGAAAATATAAATATCTCATGGTATATTGATAATCCAACTCAGGATTTAATCAGAGAAAACAAAACACTAGTACCAAATTTATCATGGATAAAGATTGAGCCTAAATGGAAAATTATTCCACCAAATGGTAGCTCAATATTTTATATTTTTTTAGATATTCCTAACTTAAAAGAAAATTATAACAAACATTGGGAATCCTGGCCTGTCTTTAAACAAGAAGAATCTCAATTTTTCAATTGGGAGCATGCAATAAGGCTTTATATCGATACAACAGAGACTTATCAAAATAATGAAAAAAAAGATAAAAATTTATTCTCTATAATTGTTGAAAATAACATAATGATTTTTTTAGTTATTGTATTTTTTATATCAATTGTATTACTACTTTTCTTTGTAAAATTTAAAAAGAAATAAAAACTATTATATCAAAATTATTCTACATTTTTTTCAATATGCTTTTTATTTCACCTTTAAATTCTTGCATACCATTTTCGTTTGGAACAATAATATCAGCAGATGCAATAACAGTTCCAAGACCCCATTTAAGTTCTCTTTTATCACGATCTTTTAAGTCTTGAACATTTAAACTGTCATCAACTCGTCCACGCTTTAAGAATCTTTTCTGTCTTGTTTTATCAGAGGCAGTAATAGCAATTATTAAGAAATCCTTGCCTAAATTTTCTTTAAATGTATCAATTTCTTCAGTATTTCTTATACCATCAATAATTATTTGTTTTGATTTTTTATTTTCGGATATTTTTTTAAGTGTTCTTTTTGCCCAAATATCCATTCCAAGGTCTCTTCGCATCTCATCAGCTATTGCCCCAACATTTTTTTCATCTAAGGTTAGACCTCGATTTTTAACTTCCTCCCAGACCATATCACCCATCCTAATTACAGGGATGCTCATCTCACTTGCAATCTCAACAGCTTCACTTTTTCCTGAACAAGGCATACCAGCAAATGCAATTACTTTCATCTCTTAACCCCTAAACAAATAAATTTAGTGCAGGGGAAGGGATTCGAACCCTCGAAGACCTACGTCACAGGGTATCCCAGTGTTAAAAAGTAAAACCTTTCAACACTCCTAAGCCCTGCCCCTTTGACCACTCGGGTACCCCTGCAGATTTAGGGGAAAGGATAAATGTAGATATTAATGAAAAATCTTTCCTAAAAAACCAATGCATTAAGGGTTTTTTATTCTTAATATGTTTATTTATCAAACGAGAGAAGCTTTTTCTCACCATATTTTGCATAACATTCAGAGCAAAACTGACGTGCGATTAATGAATGGATGTGTTCATCAACTCCCTCTTCTTGATGATATAAATCATCAATTGTGATTTCATTTTTACAATTTGTACATACTTTAGGAAATTTTGCCACTTTTTTTATTAACCGTGTTTGAATTTCCATTTTTCTCCTAACCTCCTAATTTCTAATTTAAAAGGTCATTTATATTTTTTTCTTAGCTATTTTGAAAATATAAAACAAGTACTAAGTTTAAGTAGGAGAAACATGATTCACAAAAAATATCTTTAGCATATAGCGGGGTAAAATTCACTACCCATCATAGCGAGTGTATATTCTTACTGGAATACACCTATAAGGGTGGGGTAGCCAGGAAATCCCGACGGGCCCATAACCCGTAGATCAGTGGTTCAAATCCACTCCCCGCTATTATTAATATTTTTTCAATTTATTTGGGAAAAATATAAATTCTAATAATTATTGTATGCTATTGGAGATTGTGGATGGGATCAGACAATTTCGAATCATTTACAGAATCAGGTTTAAGATATTCTTATAGATTTTTCCTCCTGGGTTTTAGTATAACTTTATCAATGTTGATTGTTGCTTTGATGCTTTACTTTAATCAAGAAAAAATTTGGGAGGTTACATCTTCAAAAATCTATTTTGTTTTAACAATCTTCTTTTTATTCCTTATTGTATTTTTTTATTTTATTAGAGGAATTGCTATTATTTTCAATGCTAGAGAAGAATTTGAATCAGATCATGAACTAAATGTTGTTTTAGCAATTCTAATTTTCATTGCCTTTTTCATAATATTTTTCATAAATCTATCACTTTCATGGGGTTTTACTGGGGGTTCATCACTTATTGCTTATGCATCTATGGGATTTGATTCATCGCTTTTCATAGTGTTTGTTGTTATTGTGATCTTTTCAACATTAGTTTATATTCTCCTTGGCCTTGCATCAACATATTTGATTCGAGGATTAATAACAGAAAAACAGATTAGGACATTAAGAATTGCTTTCGTTCTTTTTGCATTAAGTACTTTTACTCTTAATGTAAGCGGTTTATTTGCTTATGTTTTGTTTTATACTGTTTATAGAGACACATATCTTTCACTAAATAAAGGTAATTTAAAAGCAGTTATTACCGCCCCATGTCCTGGTTGTAACCGTGAAATTCCAATAGAATCTAGAGTGTGTCCACATTGCGGTACAGAGCTTATCCTTGAAGAGGAAAAGGATGAACAACCTACCCAAAATCAACCGGAAGAAGATTATGATCAACCTTATAATAACAGAATTGCCTAGTTTTTAAAATCTAAATTCAATCTTTCGAATCTAACTCCACTACCTTTTTTTATTTTACCAACAATTTTCACTTTTGTTTTTGAAAAATTTTTTAAAATTTTTAATGACGTTTTCGCATCTTTCTCTGCAACAATAATTACAAAACCCATACCCATGTTAAATGTTTGATACATCTCTTTATCTTCAATATTACCATAATTCTGTAGGAATTTGAAAATTTGCTGAGGTTCAAATGGGTCATTAATAAAAAAATTAACATTTTTGTTAATTCTAGGAAGATTTCGAAGTCCTCCGCCTGTGATATGTGCCAATCCATGTACATTTATCTTTTTGAAAAGCTCTATTGTTTCCTTTACATAAATCTGAGTAGGTGTAAGTAAAATCTCTCCAATTGTCTTACCGGTATAATGATCATCAGGAAAACTATCCTTGTAGGATAAATTATTTTCCTTAATTACTTTTCTAGCAAGAGTATAACCATTAGAATGAAGACCGCTACTTGAAAGACCAATAATTATATCACCAGGTATTATTGATTCACCTGTGATTATTTCATCTTTTTTCACATAAGCAAGACATGTACCCGCTAAATCAAAACCACTTACAATATCTGGTAAAGAAGCAGTTTCTCCACCAATAATTGAAATGTTTGATAATTCAGCTCCTTTTTCAAGGCCTTTTCCAATTTCTTTTGTTATCTTATCTTTAGGATCATCTATTGCTAAATAATCAACAAATGCTACAGGCTCTGCTCCTACGCATATTGCATCATTTACATTCATTGCAATACAGTCAATACCAACAGTATCCCATTTACATATTTCAGAGGCGATTTTTACCTTACTGCCAACTCCATCAGTGCATAAAACAAGTGCATACTCTCCAAACTCTATCATCCCCGCATAATGGCCACCGAGAGGCCTACCGATTCCTTTTCTTTGATATTTTATGTTTGAAAGTATTCCTTTTATCGCTTTTTCTTCCTTAAATATATCAACTCCGCTCTTCGCATAAGTCAATTTCTTCAACATACCGCCTCATTAACTATTTAGCGAAAACATAAATTCTGTGATAAACTTTTTGAATATCTTAATTTTTTAAAAAAAATTTAGGGAAATATTTGTTAAATAAAGGTTTTAAATAATAAATTATAAATTATATATAAGAAATACAATGGAAAAGAAAAAAATAATTGCCATACTTATAATTCTTGCAGTGATATTACTTTTAATATTTGTCTATTTTAGAGAAGATAAAACTGATATTAACAAAAAACCCATAGTTGAAATAACTTATCCAAAAGATGGGGCAGTTGTATCAAAAATTGTTACTATTAGTGGAAATGCAACAGATACCGATGGTAATGAAAATATAGAAAGAGTTGAAGTTTCAATTAATAACGGATGGGAAATTGCAGAAGGAAATAATTTATGGAGCTATGAGTGGAGGATTTTTGATATAGAGGATGGTTTCTATACAATTAAAGTTCGCTGCTGGGATGGAACTTCTTATTCTGAAATAAAAGAGATAATCATTGAAATTGACAATCCAGAAATCGTAGAAAATGATGCTCATAAATGGGCAGTTTTTATTGCTGCCTCAAATTTTCCAGAGGAAAATGAAAGCAAACTTGGAAATGGAGCTCTCAATCTTGCAGAAAAGATGTCAACTTATTTTATTGAAAACTTAGGATACTCAACCTCTAATATAATATTGTTATTTGATGACGGATGGTTTAGAGAGAACAATGGTTATGGTAAACCAATTTATACATTAGACCAGCGAAGACATGAATATGATATAACATATGGTGGTGCTACAAAGGAAACTTTAGTTTCGACTTTAAACTATGTTGTGGAAGAGTCAAATAAGTTTTCCGATAGTGAAATATTTATTTGGGTGTCTAGTCATGGTTGTGGTGATAGCAATAAAGAATTGTTTGGGGGAAGACTTCTAAAACAAAGTGCATTTTACCTTTGGGACAACATACTGACTGATAAAGAATTAAGTAAACTTCTATCAGGTTTTAAATCAAATAAGATTTGTGTAATAATAGATGCATGCTATAGTGGAGGGTTTGCGGATAAAACAATACTAAATCTTCCAGAGTTAATTCTTTTTAGATCTCAACTTACAAAATCAGGAAGAGTTATTATGACTAGTGCCAGTAAGTTTAGAGTTGGATATGCAAGTACAACAGAAGGTCCGTTATTTTCACAACTTTGGTTTTATGGAATTATATCTGCAAATGCAGATGGCTTTAGACCAGGAATATTAAAAATCGGTAGACCAACAAGACTTAAAATATTTAAAGATGGAAAAGTCTCTGTTGAGGAAGCATTTTACTATGCAAGATTCATCCTAAAAACAAGTGAAAATCTTGAAGATTATAGTAAAATGGAACCTCAGATAAATGATAAATATCCTAGAAGAGGTTTTATCGGTAGCATTAAGGGTCTAATTCTTGGTGAATAAGATTTAATATCCCTTTTTCCTATTTGATATAATATAATGAAGAAGATAGCAAATTTTTGGGAAAAGATAAATGATAAAAAAGTTAAATGCAATCTTTGCGCTCATAATTGTATAATTGATAAAGGAAAACTTGGAATATGCGGTGTAAGGAAAAATGAAAATGGTATTCTTTACTCCCTTATATATGGTTCTACCTCCTCTCTTGCTTCAGATCCAATAGAAAAGAAACCACTGTATCATTTTTATCCTGGAACAAATGCTTTTTCAATAGGCACAATTGGTTGTAATTTTAAATGCAGTCATTGTCAAAACTATAGTATCTCAACTGCCGAAATCAATTTTCCATATTTAAAAGAAATTACGCCGGAACAAGTCGTTGATCTAGCAAAGCAACATAATTGTCAGGGCGTATCTTATACATATAATGAACCTACAATTTGGCATGAGTTTTCAATTGATTCAGCAAAACTTGTAAAAAAGGAAGGGTTGTATACATGCTATGTCACAAATGGTTTTATTAATGAAGATCCCTTGAGAGAGCTTTCCAAATATTTAGATGCAATGAACATTGATGTTAAGGCATTTGACAATGATTTTTATAGAAAAATATGTAAATCAAGATTAGAACCAGTTCTAAACACTTGTGAACTTGCTAAAGAATTAGGAATTCATATAGAGCTTAC
>Ga0272442_10002830_pt1 | contig 24724 bp, 49 predicted proteins | sample SSMForm2O_FD_200262 | JGI IMG/M metagenome (GOLD analysis project Ga0272442, IMG submission 200262) | Marine sediment archaeal communities from Little Sippewissett salt marsh, Falmouth, MA, United States - SSM-Form-2O | ecosystem: Environmental > Aquatic > Marine > Wetlands > Sediment ... | reverse complement strand
TAGAACCATAATAAGAAATGGAACAGGTAGTTATCCAACAGACTATAACGGTGGAGATGGTAGCACACTTGTATATAATGGAACTGGAACAGTAGACACAGTTTCAGGTGTTTTAGATATTGATTATTATACAGGATGGAGCTTTGCAGTTAAAGATGGAGAAGGTCTTTATAGCCGCCCAGTAACTCTTTTATGGGGGGGACTTGAAATCAATGTTTATAAACAAACAAATGCAACAATTGAAATACTTAATTACACAGTTTTTATAACTAATGAAGATGGGACTGAAACATATCAAAACACATCACAAAATAATCCAACTAGAATCGATGTTTCAGATGTTCCCAATGGGGAGAACATAGCAATACAAATAAGTAAAAATGGTTATAACCCTGCAGTTATTTATGAGGATTTATATGAGAATGCGTGGTATTCAATAAATTTTTATCTAACACCAGCATCATCAGGAGGCGGGAATTCGGATGAACCAGATTATGTCCCACCATCTACATATCCAAACACTCTCCAAACAACAACACAAGGTGTTTCAAACCCGGCAGTGGATCTAACATTTGATTTAATATGCCCACCAAGAATAGCAGCGGTGCAAGGATATAATGAAAGCACATATGGACATTATTTTACAATCCCAGAGGATAAATATTCAGTAAGCGGAAGTTCGATAACTGTTGACAGCAGTATTTTAGATGATAATACTCAATCTGTGCAAGTTCAATATTACTGTAATGATACAGAAAGTTATGGGTTTCTTTATATTTTACGAGTTATAAAAACAACAGGAGAATCGATACCTGATGCGAAGCTAGATATAAAATTATATATAAATACAACCGATGAATATGAAACAGTTTATTCTGGATATACAGATGGTTATGGCCAGTCAGAAGTTTATTTAATACCAGGATATTACTATAAAATAACAATCAGCAAAGAAAATTATACAACATCACAAACCAATTATGTTCCATCAGAAAGTGTATTAAGCAGAACATTCCAGCTTACATTTGAAGATACCCCAGTTCAAGAACCAAAAATACCAAAGGATTATGTATTCTTTACGGCAACAAGAAGCAATACTAGTTTAACAATAACATATTCAGATCATCTAGGTGAAACAGCGGACACATTTATAGTTGTATATGAAACCAACATAAGCACAGGAATAGAAACAGTGTTTTACTCGAATATAACTACTAGTTCAAACAATTTTAATATAACTGTAAATGGTCTGGAAGCAAATAACAGTTACAGAATAGCTTTAAAATATAATCACACTACTTTTAGCTATCAACAAGCAACAGTTAATTTACCCGGCTGGTTTTCACCATTGACAACGCCGGAAACATTTAACACTATGATGACAGAGATATTTGGTTTTCACCCGCTTGTCTGGTCACATTTTATTATGTTTCTTTTATTTATTGCGGGGATGTTTTTTGCGGATTCAGAAGATGCAGGAAAAATACTTATAATAATAGGTGGTCTTTTCATATTTATAAATGTTTATATCGGTTTTGATGACTCGTTGACAACAGTGGCTGGTGGGATAATCCCGGCGTTGTTTATACTGGTGGGTTTATTAATAGAATGGAATAATAGAAAGGTGTGAAAAAATGGCAAGGGAATGGTCATCATTTTATCAAACATGCATTTATCTATGCATCGTTATAATAATATTTACTTTATCAATAAATTTTATTAATACTTTAGGTATTTTTAAAGATGTTGACTCTGGCATAGAAACAGAAGGTGATGCAGATAATATCTTCCAGGAAATATCGAGTTTTGATGGGGGTTTTGAATATGTATGGCTTACTCTTTTAACAGCAAGCGGCATCGGTGCATTGTTGGTTGCTAAACTTACATCAAGCACTAATATGATCGGGATATGGCTTTTTAGCAGCGTGTTTTGGTCATCATATGCTAAATGTATAAGTGTTGTTAATATTAACAGTAATGGTGTTGCCTGGATTCCTGCAGATTTTCTTATAATATTTACAGTTGGTTTATTGTTTTTATGGGCAGCTGCTATTATTGGAATGCTGACCGGGAGTGGATAATTATGCCTGTTAATGGATCAGAATGGAGGGATTCACCTTGGAACACAACCTTAAGCCCTTATACAGATACTTTTGACTCTATCTTTGGAAATGGAAATGTTTTTTATTTATTTCCTTTAATAGTTTTAGCATTCGCTCTTTATATGCATACTAAAAACCCGGTTATGGCGGCCATGTTTATAGTTGGTTCAGGTGGCATATTAGCAATGGGGACTATGTTTTCAGGTCTCACTGATTTATCGATGATGTTTACAATATTTGCAGCGATTGGTATTACTATAATTGTTATAAGTTTTATATTTCAAAGGAGAGGTTATTAGAAAATGTTTGACTGGTTTCAAGTAATTATTATATTTATAGCTCTAATTTTTATGTTACTTGGTATTGAAAAATTCAAAGAAAAAGATCAGCTTTGGGCTTTCACATTCACACTATTATCTACTGTTACATGGTATATTCTTGCAGCTTCAACTATGGAGACAGAGGTCCCTTATCAAATATATAATGCCACGAGTGGAAACATAGAGACAGGCGTTCATATAGCAAGCAGTAAGGTAAGCCCGCAGATGGTATATTTCTTTATAATGATGGCTGTTTTAAACCTAATCTTTACAGTTCTTCAGGTATTTGTAGCAGTTGGATCTATATTTAAAAAAGGGAGATAAAGACATGAAGATTATAAAAAATATGTATATAATCTTTATATTTGGTATTATAGCGGGGGTTGTAATTGGTCATAATGTTGGTCAACGTGTGACAGGTGAATTTAATGCTGGAGTATTTTATGCACAAGCATATTATAAAAACAAAAGCGGGGTTACTATGGACTTTGTAGCGGGTGAATATTATAATCTTACATTTTCTAATTATGATTTAAAAGGATTTACCTGCAGTGATAATGAAAATCTTACTTGTAACGTGGCCGGGATTTATTTAACAAATTATTATGCTGTAGGATCTGGGCAGAATAACCATGATTATGTTTTAGTTGTAAGGGTAAACGGAGTTCATAAACTTGCAACTAGCATAAGAAAAAAAGCTGCGGCTGGCGGGGATATTATGACTATGTCGGGAACAGGGATTATAACATTAAGTAGTGGGGATAAAGTTACGCTTTCGGTTAGGGATTATGAAGATAGCGGTGAAGGGACTTATTATGGATCTGATATTAATTTAGTAAGAATAAGTAGCTAAAAAGTGATGTGAAATGTTAATAAAAATGAATAATAAATCTGGTATAATTTATATTTTGCATCAAATGGAAGATGATGATTGGAGAATCGATAAATATAAAAAAGTAAGGTAAAAATTAAAGGAGGTAAATGAATGTCATATAATTGGTTTAAAGAAATGGAGGATAATTTTAAAAAAAATAAAGGATTTATCTGTCCAACTTGTAAAAAACATTTTAAAGATTATATGAGCATGGCACAACATTATTGTGAACCTGCTTATAAAAAAAGTAAAGGGCAGAAGTAAGGTAAGATAACATGGAAATAGATGACAGTGATATAGAAAATATTACAGTTGGGGAAATGTATTCAATAATGCCTGTATTGATTATAGCAACAGCTATTGCTGTTTTTATTGGTTTTATTAAAAGTCTATTTGGATTTGATAATGATAATCAAAATATTAGTTTTAGAAAACAATATAGAGAGTATAGAAAGCAAGAACGAAGGATAATGAAGGAATATAGATAAGGTAAAACATAAAGGAAAAAGGAGGTGAAAATATATGTCAAAAAAGCGAAAATACACTCATAAAAAGTTTCCTCATAAAGATTATGAAGGACATAGATATAGATTAACTAAGAGTGGAGCAAGGATATATTTAGCAAGGAAATATGTTAAGTAGAATGTAAGGTAAGAGTTGAGGGAAAATGAAATGGGCTAAATGTAAAAAGTGTGGAAAAATAATGTATGGTGTGCCTAAAGGATGGGCAGATTATTGTTATGATTGTAGTTGATAAGGTAAAAGGTGTATGAAAATGCCACAAATAGATAAAGAAAAATTCATAGTTGATGTAGAAGGAATAATTAAGGAATGGCAGGGGATTGAAAATAATAAAGAAATTGCAGAAAGAATATGGTTTTATTTGATGGCATATAAATTTAAGTAAGGTAAAAATGTGATAATATGAGAACTACAAAAAAAATATATAATAAAAATTATCATTTTGCTGGTAATTTTTTAACTAAAAAAGCAGCAAATAAAAACGCAGTTGATCTACATAGAAAAAGATTTAAAACACATATTGAAAAGATACAAAAAGGTAAAAAAAAGAATTATAAACTTTGGTATCGATAAGGAGATGTAAATGGGTAAGGGCTGTATATATCCTTTTAAAATAACTGTTAATAACCAAGAGCTGGCTCGGGTTCTTATATTAGTTAATAAAAGAAGGGCAACTAAGATTCCTGATGCTGGGACTGCTAGGAGAGCTGGTCAGAAGTTAAAGCCTATTAGAAAAGATATTTTTATTGGTTCTGATAACAGATATTATAAAAGTTTTATTGCTCTGCCGCCTCAGATGGATATGGAGTTTAAAAAGAAGGGGAAGAGTTATGAGTTTGTTTTTAAAAATATTTTTTGACTCCTGTTAGTATATATTTATATAACCAGCAGGATATACTAGCATGTAGATAAGTATTTAAATAGTAAAAAAAGAAATACATAATTTTATGAAAAAGCTGGTGAATAACGAAAAGGGTAATGTAAATCTTATCCTTATGGCAGTAGTTGCCGCAGTAGTTCTATCAATAAGCATTGTTATTGTATTCAGTGTATTAGGGGGACTTGATACAGATACAATTGATGATAACTTTGATGGATCGACTCCAGCAGCAAACGCCACAACTAATTTAAACACAAATCTCGAGACGTTTTATACAATTAGTCCTATATATGTCGTTGTTTTAGCGGCAGTTGGAATTATAGCGGCTATTATGATGATTGTCATAAAGCGTTAAAGAGGGGGTATTATCTATGCGTGCCTTTAATAATAAAGGGGATGTCAGCATAATACTCACAGCAGTAGTCGCAGCTGTTGTTCTAGCTGTATCAGTGATTATTGTGTTTTCAATTGGTGGAGGTTTTGAGTATGGCGACCTCGATACCAATATGCAAACTGCAATGGGGCATAATACAAGTCACAGCACAGCAGAACCAGCATCTAATGCATCAAGGTCTTTAAACGCAAACCTAGAGACATTTTTCACCATTTCGCCTATATATGTCGTTGTTTTAGCGGCAGTTGGAATTATAGCAGCGATAATGATGATTGTCATAAAGCGTTAAAACTTTGAAATACTGTCTTAACTCAACCCTCTCTCTCTTTTTTTTATTAGCTTATAGCATAATACTTAAATACTTTTAGCAATCTTTTTATTTTTTGGTATACATGGAAAAAAGACAGCTTCTTTTTAAACCAACTGTTGAAGAGGAGGAGTATCTTGAAAAAACAGGCAAACTAGAAAGCTGGACAAACACAGTCCGAAAATGGATCGCCCAGGATAAAAAACTAAATCGTAAACAGCTCATGGATAAAATACAAGGGAGCCTTATCCTTATTTTTGTAGGTATTATGGCTTTTATGCTTGGTGTATTACTTCCATCAATGAATTTCACAAGTTTTTTCATAGTAACTGTTCTTTTTGTGGTTGCAGCTGTATCTGTAAGTTATGCTGGGATTTCTATATGTTGGGAGTTATATATTTATGCCAGAAGATGATTTTACATTTCAACCTCCTAATTATGGAGAGGGGCAGAGTGGTTTCATGCCGCCTAATGCCCATGCAGCTTGGATGTTGCAACTTATAAAACTTAAGTTAGAAAACACTAATCTTCCAGATGAGATAAAAAAGGATCTATTAGCAGATATGGTTCCTTATTTGGATAATAGCAGTATGACTAAATTAACAAAAGGGCAGGTAAGCGAGTTTTTGAATGGTTATCAAGAGTTATGGCTACGTTATCGTATTTATAAATGCAGAAAAAAATACACTCCGCAGCTTAATTATGTTATGGCATATATACGAGAGTTATTGATAATGAACCTCAATAAATCTGTTGAGGGATGGCAAGGTGATCATGTTTTTGAAAGCAAGGCAACATATGATGTAAAACAAACTCGTAAGGATGTAAGTGAAAAATTAAGAAGGTTTTTAGGGGGCAGAAAAAAAGATGATAAACAGGAGTATGAATAAATGATATTTGCATTTAGTGTGATGTTTATATTATTAGGCATGTTATTTTTAATAAGTGATTGGTTTTTTCCAGCTACAGATGCAGCAACATTAGCTAGTGTATACAGTTTAACTTTTCCAATAAGGTTAATGGGACTTATGTTGCTTATAATTGGTTTAATTGTAATAGCTGTAAGATTGGTTCCTCATGGTTTAAATCTTTTTATGGATCTGCCAAGTGAGAAGATGGTGCCGCTTATACATAGCCGGGTAAGAGGGAAGGACCCTGATGCAAAGTTTATGAGAGGCCGGAGGGTTGACTTGGAAATAATAAGAGCTAAAAACAAAGTTTTTAAAGATGTTGGTGGTGGTTTCAGGATTATGGGACATAGCTGCAGGAGGACTTATGAAACGATAGGTTTTACTGTTCCCGACTGGCTTAGTGCTTATTTTCAAAAGATAAGAGATAAATATCTGGTTAGGAACAGTGATGACTGGCGAGATTTAAGAGAATCTTTGAAAGGATTAGATGAGAATAAAACTGTTACTAAAAGTATACAAATCGATGGGATATCCCAGGAAATCACATCAAAAGTTAGTAAAGAAGCACAGTTAAGGGAAATAAAATATTTAGAACCGATAATGAATGATCCAGAAAAGAAAAAAGCTCTTTTAGATATGGACTGGAATGCTCTCCGCAGAATGGAGGAGTTATTGTTTGATGGGATTGTTCATAATGGTGAGGAGGTTGAGCTTTTTATAGATAGTGCAACTCCTAATGAACAGGACATACTTGAAAGACAAACTTTTCTTAATGAAATGGAAAGGCATAAAAGATATAAAGATCCAGGTGAGTTTGATTTTGGTAAATGGGTGCCAACCATTATTATTTTAATACTTATCACCACAGTATGTGCGATTCTTTTGCAGAGTGTTTTCGGAGGGGGTTAATATGGAACAGGACCTGCAGATAATAGGAGCGAAAGTTATTAATAAAAATCTTATTGAAATATCATGCATCCCATTTACAACACCGGGTGTAACAAAAAAAGATATAAGTATTATGGATCTAGCAATGAAAGGCATTGATATAAATGAGCTTATGAGTGAGGCGCAGAGTAAAAAAAAGAATATATCAAAGTTTTATGTTACATTAGATGAGTGGAATAATATATTTCAAAATAGGATTTTAACAATGATAAATATAAAGATAGAGGTGAAATAAATAATGGCCAATAAAACATTTGAAAAGGGTTTAAATGAAGCTAGTGATTTATTAAATGAAATTGAGGGTTTACCTCTGGAGCAACGTAAAACAGTATTTGATATAATAGATGGCATTCTTTCAAATATGTCTGTTTTTGTTACTGACCCGGAAGCTTGGAAAAAAATAAAGGAAAAGGAAGAGAAGGTTCATAAAGAGTTTAGTAATAAATTAGCGCAGACCAGATCTGCTTTGAAAGAAAAAGACCCGCTTTATCAATGGCAAGAAGGATTATCATATATGATGGATTTAAGGATGTGGAAGAGTAAAGAGATGTTAGCTTTCTGGAATGATCTGGCACATGGAAAAGAGATATAGAGAAGCAAGTGAAAGGCCACCTTCTTATGAAGAGGAGACATATAGTAAGGGTTTAAGCAGAGAGGACACATTAGAAAGACAGATAAGGAGGATTACAGATTATTATTCAAGGGAGGAGTGGGATTATTTTGAGTATGGTATTAAGATATTAATTACATTGTTACCTGCAGATGTAAGATGTCAGTTTACTCCACTGGATCATAATACATCACCGCCAGGTATTGAAAAGCATTATCAGCAGTTTACTTCTATTCAAGAGAAGTTGGAAAGCGATACTAATATGATATGGAAAAAGAAATTTATAAAAACATTTGAATAATATTTTTTAACCATAAAAACAATGATAAATAATAAATCTGATTAAAATAGAAATTTGATGATATAATTATAATTATATAGACGGGAGTGAAATGAACTATAAAAAATTAAAGGACTGGAACAGTGGTTTCTATCAGTGGGTTGATAGAAGGCACCCACACAACGGCAGAAAACAAAATGGTTTCATGGGCGGTTTTATATTTGGTGAAAGAGGGAAAGGAAAAAGTACATATGCACTAAAGGTTATGGCCAAAACATATTATCATTTTTATGGAATGAATGATGAAGGAGATGCATATAAAGAAGCAATAAAATATATGATTTATGAACCATCCGACTTTCAAAGACTTACTGCTATGAATAAAATAAAACATATAATCACTCCCATAATATGTTTAGATGATGCTTCAATGCATTTTGGAAATATGCTGCATCAAACTGACTATAAATTATACAGTGCTTTGATGGGGCAAACAGCCACTGTCAGAACAGCAGTTACTGGTTTGCTTATTACAGCACCTAAAAGGGCTCATGTTGCAAAGTTCTTAAGAGACTATGATGATTTTAAAGGAGAGGCATTTATAGAACAGGGACCCACAACAAGCAACAATCCAGACAGAGTTGTTGAGAATTGGAATAGAAAAATAAGGTTTTATCAATGGCATTATTACCCAGATGAACAGAAATATAATATAAAAATTCCTTTTCAAGATAAATATAGTTGTTATATTCCTGAGCCGTTTTATAGTTTATATGTTGAAAGAAAAGGGTATTTTGAAATAAAACATGATATAGAAGAGGCTGATAGAACAGGAATGAATCGAGATGTATTTATTGAATTTAGAGATGATTTACCATCATATGAGGGTTATCCTGATTTAAAAGACATAGTTGATAAATGGGAAATAAAAGAAAAAATAAAAAAAGAAAAAGATAAAATGGATGAATACAAAAAGGTTTTACAAATGGAAAATATAAAAAAGAAAATAATGAAATATAAAGAAGCTAGAGAGAAGGAGGGATCTATGTGAAAATAAAAAAGAAACATATATCTGATTTGAATCCGGCACAGTATAATCCTCGTGTTGATTTAAAATCAATGGATAAAAAAACATATGAAAAACTTAAAAACAGTATTGAGAGGTTTGGTTTTGTGCAGCCTATCATATGGAATGAGAGAACTAAAAATATTGTCGGTGGCCATCAGCGACTTACTGTTTTAAAGGATTTAGGGATTGAGGAACTAGATGTGATTGTTGTTGATTTAGATGAGAAAGATGAGAAAGCACTTAATATTGCTTTGAATAAAATAATGGGAGATTGGGATCTGCCAAAACTTAATGTTATTTTTCAAGAGCTGGATAAAGATATGGATTTATTAAAATATACAGGTTTTGATAATAAAGAAATAGATAAAATACTGGATCAGTTTAAAGAAGCGGAAGAGGATAAATTCGATGTTGGAAAAGCATTAGAAAAAAAACCAAAATATGATGTTTCACATGGTGATGTTTTTTTATTGGGTAATCATAGAATTATGTGTGGAGATAGCACAAATGAGAATGACATGGAAATACTTATGAAGGGGGATAACGCAGACATGGTTTTTACTGATCCACCTTATAATGTAAACCTAAAACACAGGGGCAAACGACCTGCAGAGATTCAAGAATGGAAGGAGGATTATACAGATAATCAATTTAAATCGTTCCTGGTCGATATGTATAAATATATATCGAAATATCTAAAAGCAGGAGGAGTGTATTATATATGTCAAGGGTGGAGATCTTTCCATTTAAATATAATAGCTATTGAGCAATTTCCTGATTTGCTGTATCACCAAGCATTAGTATGGCATAAAATGTGGCCAGTTATGGGCAGAACAGATTATCTAAAAGATTTTGAATTAATTATATATGGTTGGAAAAAAGGAAAGAAACATTTTTTTATGCATGGTCTTTCTGGAGATACAGATGTATGGGTTATAAAAAAAGACAATCCATTAAAATATGTTCATCTTACTCAAAAACCATTAGAAATATCTATGAGAGCTATAAAGAACAGTTCTATGCATAAAAACATAGTTCTTGATTTGTTTGGTGGATCTGGAGGCACTCTTCTATCTTGTGAACAGACCAATCGCAGATGTTACATGATGGAACTAAATCCCCATTATTGTAGTGTTATCATTGAAAGATGGGAGTCTTTTACTGGTAAAAAATATGAAAAGGAGGTGAAATAAAAAATGGTTTATATGCAAGGTGACTTTACTCTTTTTGTGAAGTATATCAGTTTGAAAGGGACACCTGGTAAAAAATGGCCGATGTATTTCTTTAGCAAAAAACAACCAAAGAGTGGCGATCCATGTGACATGCCAGAGGGTTATGTTGTTAAAGTAAATGAAAAGACCGGTTTACCTTTTTTAAAAAAGAAAGAGTAAACAATCGGAGGTTTTTTTGATGTTGGTTTTTTATATAAAAGATTAGTGTTTTTTTGTGGGTAGCCTTTATTTACCCTTTTTTAACTTTATATAATATCTTTTTGACATAATAGCAAAATGGTATACATCTTAACAAACTATATATATGATTAAGGGTATACCATTAATTATAGAAAAACGGAGACAAGAAGAATATGGCAATAAAATATATAAATAAAAAAACAGGCAGGAAATATAAATTAACCATGGCTACTAATAGTTATACAATAACTATGGTTAAAAAACAACCAAACAAAGTTTTAATTGATGATGTAAATAATAAGATATATGTCATTTATAACACTGAATATAGATTGCCAGAATATTTTATCGAGGAGGGCTAAAAGATGACAGTAGATGATGAGAAAATCTACAACGAGTTCTTTGAAGCATTTATTAAAATCGTAAAAAAATATAAAATGACACATGCCGAGACAAACTACATGCTAGCATCTTTATTATATGAATGCATTAAAATGGATCTAGAAAAGGAAAGGTGCAACATATGAAAACAAAATTTATATACACAATAAGAAAAAACAAAACAACAGTTAACGAGTATACCAGTGATGTTGAAATAGCCGATGCATTAAGCAGAGACGGCCACATAGTCACATGTAAACGCTGGAGAGGGATATAGAATGCATATAAAAATAAATCAAACCAAAACCGAGTGGATATATGAAACAGGTGAGGGTTTACTCTTCCAGATAATAATACAAATACCATTTATTCTTTTATTGAATAGGATATGTTAAGAGTCGATTTGATTCAATAAAAATAAGATGTGATATAATATGAAAAAATATGAAATAAAAATAAAAGGAACCACACCTTTAATCTGGAATGTAATGAAAAAAGAGATTGAAGATGAGAAAAAGAAGCTGAAAAAAAATGAACTTGCAGAATATGAAGAGAAACATTGGAAGGATAAAGCAGAATATAATAAAAGTGGCGAGGTAATAATACCAACTAGGTGGATAAAAAGCATGCTGATAAATGCCTGCAAACAAACTGGAATGATCCCGCATTATGCCACTAAAAAAACAGAGAGATATACACGTTATATACAGAGTGTGCTATTGCCACCAAACCCTCCAATAGTAATATGTAAAAGGAAAGAGCTTGAGCAGCTCGGAGGTTTTTACCCTGGCCAGCCCGGTAAAATGAACAGTGGTAAAATCTGGAAGTTATTCCCGAAAGTCTCCGAGTGGTTTGCCATATTCTATGTCGTTGATCCTTTTGGGAGAATGAGAAAGAAAGAACTTGAAGAGCTGCTCAGCTATGGAGGGATGTTTATAGGCATTGGTGATCAGAGGCCGATGAACTATGGGAGATTTGAGGTTGAAAGTATCGTTGAGATTAAATAAGATTCGATGGGTTGCTTTCAGATACGACCTAATGGGATCTGATAAAATGCGTTATGATGAGTCTCAATGAGATATAATTGAATGGGCTGTGTTAAGATGATTTACATTGAGTTAAGACCCGGTTATTTGGGATATATCTGGATGAGATGAGTTTGGATAAAATGTGATTTGAAATATAATTTGATATATAAAAAGGAGATAACATAAAATGAATGGAAAGGAAATAAGAAACATTAAAAATGAAATTGAAGAGCTGGGTTTAAAAACTTTACATGATTATTTCGGCCTGGATCTTAAAAAAATAGATCCTAAAATCTTAAGCCACATACATCAAAGAGCTAGGATTGCAATGCAGTTTGAAAGAGAGATGAATATTTCCACTCGGGCTATTGAAAATAATTATTTAAGAGTTTTTAAACTTGTTGCTGAGGATAAAAAAGAGCTTAAAAAGCTGATACAGAAATCAATCCCTCATTATATTCCATAATATAGTTTATATCCCTGCGATAAGATTGGATGGAGTTTGATATGATTTATTCAAGTGGAATGGGCTGTGTTCTGCTAGTGTTTGATATAATACGATGGGTTTCTTTCAGTCGGGGTTGCAATGGGATAAGATACGATAGAATGAAGTTAGATATGATTTGATGATGTATGATGGGTTGTTGTAAGATAGGATTTGATACAATTATAAAAAAGGAGGTAAAATAAAAAATGGAAAATATAAATAATATGTTGGAAAGAGGGAAATATAAACATAGTTGTTTGAATTGTAAAACTAATTATTGTTTACATGAAAGGAAATATAAATGCCCATTTTGTGGATCTAAAGCTGTTGTGATAATAGGATGAGATGCCCGTCTTGTGATGATCTGTTGATTACTTTGTATTACCGGACTAATTCAAAGAATAATAAAAGAACTTGGATTTCAAGTGATTTTAAGTATTGTCGAAAATGTGACAAAGTCATTAAAATTTAATGACATAATGTGACGTAAAGAAATTATACAAATCGTGCTAACATAAAACACCATAAAGATTTTTGAAAAATAATATATATGGGTATTTATAAAAATATTTTTGTGTGCCAAGCGTCATATGGTTTTAAATAGTTTTGGAAAAGTTTAAATATTATGAAGCAAAACAAAAATATCTCCCGAATGCAAATTTTTAAAAAGTTATGTTACATAACGTAACATAACCTATATATATTATACATAGTATTATACATTTTTGATGATAACACTATCAAATTATTAATTAATAGATTCTATTAATTAATAAAAGGGAGGAATAAAAAAATGGAAAGAAAAAGAAGAGTAACAGTTTATCTTGATTCAAAGCTAGTAGAACTCGCCCACATAGAAATAGAAAACATGTCAAAAGTTATAAATGATTTTTTAGAACAGTATCTATCTGCAAATGGTCTGGAAACCATAAATAAAAAAATAGAAGAGACTGAAACTAGACTTACAGCTCTAAAAAATAGAAAATCAGATATGTTAAAGAAAGGAATGCAGGAAAAAAGAAAAGATAGTATGAATGCAAATGTTTTTAATGATCTGCTGCAGGTATATTTCAAACGCAGGAAGCAACAAGGAGTTAACCAGTATGCAGATGAGCTTTGGATCACATCACCAAAGAACATAAAGAAAACTAAAATACTTGGAAAAGAACCATTAGAGGTGTTGGCAGAACTGCAAAATGCATATGATTCTAAAAAGCAAAAAAAATAAAAAGATATTTATATGACACTTGGCATACTTTTTATATGAAGAGGATTTCTTTAAGAATACCTGATGGGCTTTATGATAAAGCAAAAAAAATAATTGATGATGAGCATTATTCTAGTTTATCTGGTGTTATGCGAAGTGCCATCAGAATTGGTTTAAAAAATATGGAGGGTAAAAAATGAAAAATGAAGATGAATGGATAAAGGATGAGGATGACTTTGAAGATGATGCTGATGTTATTAAATTAGAAATAAATGAGTCAATAAAAGGTTTGCTCCTAGAAAAAAAACAAAGCGATTTATTTGGTTTTGTATATAAAATAAAAGTCAAAGATGATGATAGACCAAAGATAATATGTGGAACGACTGTTCTTAATTCAAAGATGGCCAATAAACAAATTGGAGAGCCGATTATGATTGAAAGAGTCAAAGATGGAAAAAATAAGAAAGGTGTTAATTATCAATTATATGAAACATATCATTTATCTGGATCTGATACTAAAAAGATGAAGAGAGTCACGCAAAATGTTATTTAGTTGCTGGGAATATTTGAGGAGAGAATTATGCAAACGAGATATAAAACAGAAAGATATAAAGGAAGATGGAGACCGATAACAAATAATGATTTAATATTGGATTTTGAATTCCTGGAGAGCGGAACTGTGTATATATTTGAAGATAAAACAAAAAAAGGTTTATTAGATCGGGCTATTGATAACACTCTTAAAGAGATTGATTTAAAACAAAAATTTGAAAGAAAAAAACTTAAGAAGTAAATAATGCATTAAGGTAATGGATGACATGATTAAATTTTTGTGCGAAGCAAACAGTTATTACCTCCCTTTATTAGAAAGGTTGTTAGGTCATGTTGTCTCTTACAGAACGATAGGAGGAGAGGATCCACCTGCAGTTGCTTTATATTCCTCATCGGATAATCGTAACTCAACTCTCCGTTTTTTGGCATGTTATTATACCTCTCCTCCTCCCGCACCATCGTTACTGTGATATATATGGAATGGTATTTCAATATTTTAATAGGGATAGTCATTGGATATACAATTGCTTGTTTAGCTGTTGCTGTTGAGGATTACACAAAAACCAAGATGAGAAAAAAAACAAATTTATCATGCCCGGAGTGTGGTGGTAAAAACGTAATCGAGATGAGGAAAGAAAACTTTTTCCTAGGACCGCTGCCGATACTTAAATGCATGGATTGTGGATGGTGGGATTATAGCTACTAAATTTTTTCAATTTTATACTGACCGTATCGGTCATCTTTGTAGTAATACTGAGTTGTTTATAAGGGAGGCTTACAACCCAGATCATACATATATTGGTTTTACTGATGATTATATCTGTAACAGGCAGCTATTAGATATGTTCAGTAGGTATATGTGTAAAAAAGTTATTTATAATTATCATGTTAGAGATATAACTAAAAAATTTTTTTCAACTAATTATATATGGCATTATCATTTCAACCCGACTGCTTATAGTAGTTTCAAGGGTGAACCATTTCTGAGTTTCAACTTAGATGAATGCAGGAAAGGAACAGATGAGCTGGCCAAGATGGGTGTTGATAGCTGGTTTGTTTGTTTTCATAATAGAGACTCTGCATATCTTAATAAAAGAAAAAAAAGACATAAGGATTTTGGTTATCATGATTATAGAGATAGTGATGTTAAGAATCAGCTTAAAGCTATGGAGTATATAACAAAACAAGGCGGTTATGCTATCAGGATGGGATATTTGGTTGATGAACCTTTGGAGACAGATAACCCGATGATTATTGATTATGCATCTAATCATCGTTCTGAGTTTATGGATATATTCCTCTCTGCTAATTGTAAGTTTTTTGTAGGGAATAGCGCAGGGCTTATATGCGTGGCATTTTTGTTTAATACACCATCTGTTATGCTTAATAGTTGCCCGCTTGAATATGTTGATATGCCAAAGGGCGGTCTGTTTATACCTAAACTTGTATTTGATATGAATAATAAAAAAACATTAAGTTTTAAAGAGATATTTGATAAAGGCATTTCTAGTTTCACTCATAAAGAGCAATTTGATAGATATAATTTTGTTAATGTTGAAAACACATCTGATGATATATTAGATGTTGTAAAAGAAATGAATATGCGGATCGATATGAATTGGAAACATAAATATGAGGATCTACAAAAAAAGTTTTGGTCTTTAGTTAAACCACATCATCGTTGTTATGGCAGCCCTGCAAGAGTTGGGAGTGATTTTCTTAAAAGAAATAAGGGATTATTATGAAGGATAAAGAGTTAATAATTATACCAGCTATTCCTAAGAGTAGCAGCAGCCGTTTTGCTAATTGTATATGTGATATACAAGAATTTAATGGTGGAGCAGGGATTAGAAAATACCCACCTTATATGATGTTGAATAATGACAGTGATCTCCGGCCTAGTATTATAAAGTTTTTTAGAAAAGGAGGTGTGCTTAAATATCATATGCCTCCATCTGGAAAAAACCTTAAAGTCCTGGATGATTTTGATTTCAGGTATATTATATTATTTCGCCATCCAGCTGATGTAATTGCAAGTATTTATTGCAATAGTTTTAATCTTATACGTAATCAGAATAAAAACCTGCGTCATAGTATTATCCATCCTATTGATATGTCTTTTTTTAAAAACCATGATAACATAGAAAGATCTATTAATCATTTGATTTGTGATGGTTATCTTAATGCTGTTCTGCTTTGGATGACTGATTGGATAAAATATAGGGATAAAGATAAATCTATGATTGTTGAATATGAATGTGTTATGGAAAAGAGAAATAAAGTGTTTGATAATGTTTCTGTATTTCTTTATAATAAAAAAATAAATGATGAACTTATGGATCGTATTGATTTTAGATATAAAAAAAAGAATGCTGACATGAGTAATTATCCAAGAGGGTGGACTGGTAAGATAGGGACCTATAAAGATTATTTCAGTAAAAAAAATATAATTAATTTCAATGAAAAAGTTAATGCTTTTTTAGGTTATTATGATGATGTTTTAGAAAGTTATTATAAGGATTTGGAATTATGAAAAAACTTGTTTGCCCTAAATGTGGAAGTGATAACGTGTCTACTGTTGGTGTTTTTTTTATTAAGGATTATATGTGTGAGAAATGTATGCATCAATGGTCTAGGTTTTCACCTTTTCATAAGTTCTGGGAGAGTCGTTTATGAAGTTTAAGATAAAGTTTTGCAGACATCCGAAAGAAAAAAATCTGGAAGATATATTTAAAGAAATTGAAAAAAAATATCCTAAAAGGAGGTGAGAAAGAAATATGCCGAGGCGAGGGTTTGGAAAGAAGGATGGAAGTCAACGTGGCCGTAAAGATGGAGGCAGAGGCCGTAACCAGACAGATAATTGCAGACATCCTAGTATGAAAAAGAAGAGGTAATATGCCACCTAAAAAGGATCGTGTTTGTAGTTTATGCGGTAAACCATGTTATGGTAAGATATGCCGGGAGTGTTTTTGTAAGTATAAAAAAAGATGGAAATATTAAAGAGGTAATTATATGGTTGTTGATAAAAAAGATGAAGAGGTAAATAATGATTTATGGGAGGATAATAAAACCAATGTTTATTATGCTGTTAGATTTGTGCAGATCATTTGTATTGGTGTCGCAGTATTTGGTGGTCTTTGGCAGGGAACTGAAACTTTTAATATGACCACACCTCAGTTTATGATGCTTTATGGTAGTTGTGGTGCTGTTATATCTGAGGTTATTGCAAGGTTATTTAAAAAAAAAATTTCAAAATAAATAAGGGATATGTTAGCATGGCTATTATTGTTAGTATTTTGCTGGCTCTTCTTTCTGGTGTTACTGTTATGTTTAATAATAAGTATTTCTGGGGTAAGGAGAGCAATGATAATATTGCAACGATTAATTCAACTTTGACTTCTGTTGATGCTGTTTATAGTGTTAATATTATTGTCATTCTTGCTATTGGTTTTTTGGCTATGCTTATATTTGTTTTTACGTTGCGAGGGTTTTGAAAGATTGTAAGGTAGGTGAACAAGGAAAATGAATTATGAAGATGAAGATATATTATTGGAAATGTGGCTTGAAAGATGGCGTGAACAAAAATATGTTACAGGTGGTTGGTAGTTGTGCATACGTTTGATATGATGATTACTGATTTAAAGTTCTTAGCTCTTGTAATTGTTGTTATTACTATTGGTTGTTATATTATTGTTAAGTATTATGATTGGAAAGAAAGTAAAAAAGGAAGTTAAGGTAATATATAATGAAAAAGAAACCGATTGATAATAAAGAAGTCCTGAACTATTTTTTTGATGATAGGGAAACATTTGTTGTTGATTATGATTTTAAACTGGTTGATGTTGAACTTCGCACAGGTGAGATTGTTTTTAGTCTTAGAAAAGAATATGAGTTAAAAGAAAAAAAAAATAAATTAAAAGTTTAAGTAAATGGAAGTAGATATATGTATTTAGAAATGTAAAAGGAGGTGAAAAAAGAATGGTAAAAAGAAGATACTCAAAAATTAAAGGCGTTCATGTAACATTATTAGATACCTCAACAAAATCAATGAGAAAAAGAGGTGAACTTGGTAAAGGTCAAGTTGTTGTTCAATCTCTCTCAACTGGTAAAACAGCAGTTGTAAATAGAAATCGTCTTGGAAAAATAAAATACACATCTGATTACTTTAAGAAAAAGAAATAAGGTAGGAATACAATGAAATGTCCAACTTGTAATCAAGAAATAAAAAAAGATAATGAATCTGAATATGTATCTATGATAGATTTTGCAGTAGGTTATGTTGTTAGAGAAGTTGTTGCAAAAGTTGTATCTGATAAAGTTGGTATTGATGTTATGGAAGGTAGACAGATTCTTATAGATTTGATGAAAGAAGAAAATGAAGCACCTGAAAATATTAGAATATGGTTTGAAAAAAATATAAGGTAAAAGTTCAAGGAAAAAATAAGGGTGATTTAAATAGATAACAGTAGTGATAAAACCTCAAAGTTATGCGGAATATATGCCAGAGTATCAACAGAAGACCAACATCCTGAAAAACAAGTCTTTGCAATAAGAACCTTTGCATTAAATCAAGGTTACAGGATTTATAAAGAATATATAGACATAGCAAGCGGTGTAAAAAAAGACAGATCCGCTTTTATAGAAATGCTACAAGATGCTAAACGCAGAGAGTTCGATGTATTAATAGTATACAAATTAGACCGGCTGGGGCGATCACTTACACATCTCGTTAAAGTAACAAATTATTTTAAAAACTGGAACGTGGATTTTGTATCTATGACTGAAAGTATCGACACCACAACTAGCATGGGAACATTTACTTTTCATATCCTTGGTGCATTGGCAGAGTTTGAAAGGAATCTTATATCAGAGCGGACTAAGATGGGTTTGAAACATTCTAAAAAAAGACCTGGGCGGCCTAAAGGCAGCAAGGATAAAAGACCACGTAAAAAATCAGGTTATTATCTCCGTAATAAAAAAGAAAAGAAAAGCCCGTTTTTTTCAGATTTTCTTTAGGTTAGGTGATAAATATAGGAAAAAAAATGAATGTGAATACGCCATGTGAGTTACGTATAAGATTAACTGAAAAGATGGCAAATGATTTAGAAAAGATGCGAGAATATACTGGGATGGATTATACCAATATGACAAGAATGGCTATTGTTGAATTTATTAATAATCACATAAACCTTGAAGATAGGTGATAGAATATGATTGATTGGTTCTGGTATTATGTAGGTTGCCTCGTCAGCCCGCCAACTATCTTTTTTGTATTATGGATTTTTGATAGAATTGGCATAATAGATTTTGAATTATATATTGGTTTAAAACATAAATAAAAAAAGGGTAAATAAAGGCTACCCACAAAAAAACACTAATCTTTTATATAAAAAACCAACATCAAAAAAACCTCCGATTGTTTACTGGAAATTAATAAATATATAATAATGCATTATTTATACTCCGAGTGTATATGATATTCGGATTGTTTTTTATAGAAGTCATCCGTTCTTTTAAGGAGGTTTTTAAGTGGTAAAATATAAGAAAGATAAGAAAGGCCGGACCTATATTGAGATTGGTGCATTGGATTATTCAGATTCATGCCCAGTTTGTGGAAGCAAAACACACACCATTTGTAATTTTGGTATTAAAAAAAGAAAATAGAAGAGGGGTGAGAAAATGTTTAAAAAATGTAGTCATTGTAAAAAAGAATATCTTGTAGTCATTCATGATAGATATAATTTATGCCAGGAATGTAGAGAGAGAAATTGGTTGAGGATGGGGCGAAGCCGTTTTAGATAAAATGAAAAATAGATATCTTATTTATTTTATAATGGCAGGTTGCATAATGGGGGTTGCTTTAGGATGCTTAATACATTAGAAAAAGATAAAATATTTCTGGTCTTTACAGCTGTCTTTATTAGTATATTTATTTATTTTACTTATTGGAATGAAGATATTATTCATTCTAATATAGATGTATTGTGTTTTCTAATTACTTTTATATTACCATATATTATCTGCTATGGTTTATATAAGCATATTAAAAAATGTTTCGAGGAGAGAAATATAGATGATTGAAACAATCAAGAAAGGAATAAATAAAAGTAATAATGATGAGTTTGTAGGACCACCTGCACCAGTAGATCCAAGACATCCTGCTAATGCAGGGACATATATAAAACCAGATGAACCAACTGAGGTTTATGACCAACCAAGCAGTAGCGGTGGGGGGTCATCTGCTGTTTGGAAAAATACTGAAAACGAGATGGCAGAAAGAAACCAGGAAACAGAGGATGATGAGTTTGTAGGACCACCTGCACCTTTAGAGGGGGAGACAGCCGCAGAATATAGGAGGCGAAATTCACAATCAGTTTCTGGTGGCAGTTTATTAGATACATTAAATCCTCCTTCATCAAATTCAATAATAGGAAATAGGACACCGGCAGATATACAAGCTCAGCAATCCAAATATGAAAGAGATAAAAGAGCTGAGGAAATAGAAAAAAACCCTTTCAATCAAAGTTTATCACATGAGGAAAAACAGAATTATATTAATTTTAATGTTATACCTGAAGATAAAACAACAGCACCTAAAAAATTAACATATTCAACCTCGATGATGCAGGAATATCGTAAGAGTGATCAATATCAAAACAATCCTGAAAGCCCGATTAAAGATTACCCAGTTTTTTATACAGAAAAAACTGTTAGACGTAGCCGAGGCTTAGCTGACTGGTTTTATCCTATAAGCAGATCCCTTGGTATTGGTTCCACATATGATACTATTAGGGAATATAATTTTTATAAAACAAAACAGGATGTGGTGCAGGAAACATATGATTTATATCAAGAGCAGCAGCAGAATGTTCAGGATGCAGAAAAAATTTTAAACTTGCTTAAAGAAAATAAATATTATGATACTGAAACTGGGACAATACAGGTTATAGATCCAGATAAAGAATATACTTATACTGATGAACTCGGGCAGCAGGTTAAAGCACCCGGCAGCACTCTTATAAATGTTTATCTTAAACCACAGGTTGAAAAAATAGAAACATATCTTGAGGGAGGATCAGGTAAGCCTGGCGCCAGGGAAATTGAATCTAAAATACAGGAGGCCTGGCAGAATGCCATGGCTTTACCCGCTGGAACTAAAGCAGCTGGAAGTCTTGAAACTGGTTATGTTTTTGACACATCTGCATATGATAAAAAAAGAGCTAAAGAAGCAGTCAGAGAACATGGCTTTTTAGGTTTACTGGCCACTGGTTTTACTCCAACTAATCCACTAGGTTTAAGAGCTGCATATTATGTTGCTACTGGTGATAAAGAAAGAGCGATGGATGTTGCTGCTGAGTCAGTAATGAATGTTAAACAATTAGAGCAGGAGGGCCTTATTGGTTTTGCTAAATTCTGGATTAACAGCCCAATAACTCAGATTGCTTTAGCTGCAGAGATTGGTTCTGCTGTTGGGGCAGGAGGTTCATATGTTGGAGGTTATACAGCTGCGGCTAGTCAACCTGCAACGATTACAGCTGGTAAAGTAGGAATGGCAGCTATTGGTGGCACGATGATTGGTTATACTGGATATGATATTTATCAAACATCAAAGACAGATCCTGGGATGGCTTTTGCAAGAGCTGGTGTTGGTATATTTTCTGCAGCTGCTGGATATGCAGGTTATCGTTACGGATCTAATTATGTTACAAAAAGTGGTCTTACCTGGGGGGAGCGAGGCGGCCAGAGAGGATATAATGCATATATTAATAGAATGAAAACAGCAAGCATCAATAAATATGGTGGGGAAACAGTTTTAAAAGTCGATGGTAAACTTTTAAGAAATCCATCAAATGAAATGAAAAATGCACTGCTTAATTTTCGGGATGAATATAATATCAGCGTTAGATATAAAGCAATCAGCCCATCTGATGCAGGTAATTATTTAAGCTATAATATGGATCAGATGGCTTCTTTAGGTTTTTACAGAAATGTAAGCAGCAAAGCATGGCAAATGCAGCTAATAGAAAAACAAGGTGGATGGAAAGGTCTTTTTAATAAAATATATGGATCTAAAGAGAAAGGCGGAACGGCATTAAATTATTTTAGACAAGCAAGAAGTGGGCTTTTCAAAAAGAAAACAGGAGAGATAATGGGTGGAGCTTCTTATAAACTAGGAACTAAAGACATAGATTTTAATACAGCTTATGGCCGATATGTTATGGACATGTTGCAGCTAGGTAAAAAACACCCTGGTCTATTAAGCAATCTCGATATTAAACCTGCTTTTTTAAAAGGAAAAATGATAACCACTTTTGGTTTTAGACAACCAAAGCCGCTTAATATATTTGGTTTCAGAACAGCATCTCTTCTTAAATCAGCAGCAACCACATCAGAGCCGGGTTATGGTTTACCAGCTGCAGATGCAGTAAAAAGTATTAGTAGCGCAGCAAATATTTATGCGAGGTTACATTATATCAAAACTGGGCAGTTCCCTGCTTCTAATACTCCAGCTGGAAGTTTTATCCAATCAGCTGCTGCAGTAGAGCAAAATCCACTTATTCAAAGCAGTGCCAGAATTAAATATCTTTTTGAGCATCAAACTTTAGGGCAGAAGTTGATGCCATTTATTTCAAAGGTTTATAATAAAATACCATCAGGTTTTACAGACAGTTTTTATAAATTTAACATGGGTGCATATCCTGGCAGCATTGCAGCAACAGGTAATGTTGCAATGACTGGTTTGCCATCTTTCACATCTGCTAGTTCATCGATTTTATTTAGTTCACCTGTTGCGGGTTTTTCTTTTAGCAGTTCAAAAAGTAAAAGTTCAGGTTTATCTAGCAGTAGCATTAGCTCGAGCATCAGCCCAAGTAGTATTTTTAGCGGATCATCTAGCAGTAGCAGTTCCAGTAGCAGTATGTCACCGAGTAGTATTTTTAGCGGATCATCTAGCAGTAGCAGTATTTTTAGCAGCGGAAGCATAAGCAGCAAAAGCAGTCTTTCAAGTATGAGCAGTTCCAGTAGCAGTAGCAGTTCCAGTAGCAGTAGCAGTTCCAGTAGCAGTAGCAGTTCCAGTAGCAGTAGCAGTTCCAGTAGCAGCTCAGGTTCAGCTTTGATGTCACCATTTTTTACTTTTAGTTTAGGGCGATCAGGAAGGGTAATGCGGAAAGCTGCGAGATGGGATAAATATAAAAAATATCGTGAAAAGAAAACAATCGATCCTTTTGCGGATTTAAATGTATGGGGGATTTAAAATGAGTTTTTTTACTAAAGAGGAAAAAATGAACATGAAAACAGGGAAGTTTGAAAATAAAAAAGGCGGAAAAACTTTTATTTCAAACATTCCTAAAATAAAAAGAAAACAACCATCTGATATGGATATAAAGATTAAAGAATATGAAATAAAACAACGAGAGAAAAAAAAAGCAGAAAGAGAAAAAAGAAGATCAGCTCGTAAAAAAAAGATAGAGAAATATAGCAAAAAAATAAATAGCTCTCGTAAGAGCCTGGGTAAACACATCAATCCTGATTTATTAGGTCATAGCGACATCGGTTTGGATTTTGATTTAGGATTTGGTTCTGGTTCAGGAACGGAAAAGAAACATAAAAAAAACAGTAAACCGAGTTATATCATCAGGAATGGTGTGGCCTATAAGGTGGCTGGAACAGGTAAAAAAATAAAAAGAAAATCAAGCAAAAAGAAAAAAAGCAGTTCGGGTTTTGATATAGATCCTTTTGATTTTAGGGGGTTTTAATATGGCTAAAGAGAAAAAAGAAATGGGTGATTGATATGGGGACAAGCGTTATCTTTGTATTTGAATATTTAATAGGTATATTCATATTTGGATTGGTTTATTGGTTACTAGATGGAATACTAAAAGATTTCATGTTTATTAGCGTTCAAGACAGTGTTTATAATTTTGCTATATGGAGTTTTAATGCAGCTGTAATAATATATCTCATATTTGGAATGTTTTATTTATATAGGAGTATAAAAACATGGCGGATAACATAGTTCATGCAGGTGTATTATTTATTGTATTTCTTTTTATCACAGTGTTTCTTTATTTTACTTTATCGGGACCTATTGATACTGTGATGGATGGTATTGCTGCGAGTCCTGGTGAGTTAGCAGAAGATGAGATGAATGAGTTCAGCCCGGATTTAAACTGGGCTGTTAAGGCGGCGTTTGCATGTGGTATTGCAACACCGATTACTTGGTTTATATTCTGGGTTTTTAGTAAAGAACCCTTTGTAGGTTTTAAAAGGAGGTATTGATATGGAAATAAAAAGTTTTTTTAAAAATATAGATGCTAAAGCTAGGCCATCACTTGTAATAATAATGCTTGTAGTAGTAGCCTTAATGGGTTTCTTAATTGTAAACAAAGACACCACAACTAGGGTTAAAGGAGCATATACTGATTATACATATTATAAAAC
>Ga0272442_10002828_pt1 | contig 24743 bp, 19 predicted proteins | sample SSMForm2O_FD_200262 | JGI IMG/M metagenome (GOLD analysis project Ga0272442, IMG submission 200262) | Marine sediment archaeal communities from Little Sippewissett salt marsh, Falmouth, MA, United States - SSM-Form-2O | ecosystem: Environmental > Aquatic > Marine > Wetlands > Sediment ... | reverse complement strand
CGTGGAAGACCCAAACTTGACCAGCCCAGGGGCTACCCGTCTATCCAAATGTGCGAAAGATACCGTACGTTATCGCCGAGCCGTGGGAGCGCGAGCGGCTGGACGAGTTCTGCCCGCGCCACTGCGAGGTCGTCTCGTTCGAGGGCCGCCTCGACGAATTGCCGGACGAGAGGGTGCCCGAGGATGCGGAAGTTCTCAGCGTCTTCATTCACAGCCGCGTGACGTCCGAGCAGCTCGACCGCTTGCCGAACCTGCGGCTGATCGCCACCCGCAGCAGCGGCTGGGACCACATCGACGCCGAGGCCTGCGAGCAGCGCGGCATCGTCGTCGCCAACGTGCCGCGCTACGGCGAGAACACCGTCGCCGAGCATACGTTCGCCATGCTGCTGGCCCTGACGCGAAAGATCCACCGCTGCTACGAGCGGACCATCCGCGGCGACTTCAGCATCGAGGGGCTTCGCGGCATGGACCTCTACAGCAAGACGTTCGGGGCGCTCGGCGCCGGCGGCATCGCCCGCCACGCCCTGCGGATCGCCGGCGGCTTCGGCATGGCGCGGATCGCCTACGACGTGAAGCCCGACCCGGAAGCGGCTGAGGAGATCGGCTTTGAGTACGTCTCGCTCGACGAGCTGCTGGCGAAGTCCGATGTGCTCAGCCTGCACGTGCCGCTCAACGACCAGACGCACCATCTGATCGACGCCGAGGCCTTGGCGAAAATGAAGCCCGGCGCGATCCTCGTCAACACGGCCCGCGGGGGCGTGGTCGACGCCCAGGCGCTCATCGAGTCGCTGCGGAGCGGGCACCTGGGCGGAGCGGCCCTCGACGTGCTCGAGGCAGAGGCGGCCGTCGGCGAGGAGGCAGAACTGCTCTCCCGCAGCTACGACGTGGACACGCTGCGGGCCGTCGTCCAGAACAGCGCCCTGCTGCGGATGGAGAACGTCATCATCACGCCGCACAACGCGTTCAACTCGCAGGAGGCCGTCCGCCGGATCATCCGTGAGACGTTCGAGAACATCCACGCGTTCCTCGGCGGCGAGCCGCGCAACGTCGTCGCCGGCGCCCAAGCCGCCCAGCCGGCATAGGCGGCGTTGCGTCGGGCGAACGGGGGGCCTATTGTAACCGGGTGCGGTTCACCTGCGTACAGAGCGCGGGAGGCGGCTCATGACTCGGATGCGTCGGTTCACGGCCCTGCTCGTTCTGCTGGCCTGCCTGTCGCCCGCGCGGGCCGATCGCCCGCCGAAGGTCTCGCAGCCGGTCCTGGAGCGGCTGGAGCAGTTCTTCGGGCGGTACGCGAAGAGCGACGGGCTCGACGCGGCCGGGCGGCAGCAGATCGTCGCGGCCGTGCGGAGGGAATACGGCGCCCTCTGGGCACGGCGGGCAATGGACCTGTTCCGTCAGGCCGATGCCGACCGCGATGGCACGGTCACCCGTGCGGAGTGGGGGCATTTCCGGGGCGCTACGTCGGCGAAGGTTCCGGGCGTCCGGACCTTCATGGTGGCGATGAGCGACGGAGCGAAGCTCGCCACGGACGTCCACCTCCCGGCCGGCGATGGCCCGTTCCCGGTCGCCCTCGTCCGCACCCCATACGGGCGGAAGCGGATGGGCGTCAACCGCCTGCTCGTGCTCGCCGGCTACGCCTACGTCGTCCAGGACACGCGCGGGCGCTTCGATTCCGAGGGGCAGAACCACCCGTTCGTCGGCTGCGGCTGGCACAGGCACCGCGACGGGGCCGACACGATCGCCTGGGTTCGCAGGCAGGGCTGGTGCAACGGCCGCGTCGGCACGCTCGGCGGCTCGGCCATGGGCATCACGCAGAACCTGACGGCCGGTGCAGCGCCGGAGGCGCTCACGTCGCAGTACATCCAGATGGCCGCCGCCAGCCTGTATCACCACGGGGCCTACGTCGGCGGCGCCCTGCGCGAGGAACAGGCCGTCGGCTGGATCATCGGCAACCGATACGACCCCGACGCGCTCAGGCTCATTCGCGAGCACCCGAACTACGACGCTTACTGGTATCCGTACGACAGCATGCGCAAGTTCGCCGTGATGAACGCGCCGGCCGTGCACGTCGGCGGATGGTTCGACACGTTCGCCCAGGGCACGATCGATGCCTTCGTCGGACGGCAATACCGCGGCGGGCCCGGCGCCCGCGGGCGGCAGAAGCTCGTCATGGGGCCTTGGACGCACGCCATCGGCGCCCGAGCGGGCCAGTTGAGCTTCCCGGATCGGGATGTGCCGGAACTGTATCGGCCGCTGCCGTGGCTGGAGGCGACCCTGAAGGGGAAGGACCCGGCCGTGCTGCGGGCGCCGGCGGTGGCGTACTACGTCATGGGCGACGTGAACGACCGCAGAGCCCCCGGCAACGAGTGGTGCTACGCGGACCGCTGGCCGATTCCGGCGGAGGCGACGGCGTACTTCTTCCAAGCCGATGGCTCGCTGAGCCGCCGCAGGTCGGCCGCGGACGCAGAGCATGTCGAGTACACCTTCGACCCGCACAGGCCCTGCCCGACCGTGGGCGGGGGTAACCTGAGACTGCCGTCCGGGCCGCACGACCAACGCCGCGTGGAACGCCGCGACGACGTGCTCACGTTCACCACCGAGCCGCTTGAGGAACCGGTGGAGGTCACGGGGCGGATCAAGGCGAAGGTATGGATTTCGTCGTCGGCCGTCGATACCGACCTCTCCGTTCGGTTCTGCGACGTGTACCCCGACGGCAAGAGCTACCTGATGGCCGAGGGCATGCTGCGGCTGCGGCACCGCGAGTCGATGGAGATCGACGCGCTGCTGGAGCCGGGGAAGGTGTACGAAATCGCGGTGGATTGCTGGTCCACCAGCGTCGCGATCAACAAGGGTCACCGCATCCGCGTGGCAGTGACGAGTTCCAACCACCCGCGGTTCGACGTGAATCCGGGCACGAGTGAGCCGTTTCGCAAGGGGGACGCAATGGTCCGACAGACCAATCGTATCTATCTCGACCGGGGCCGCCCATCGCACATCCTTCTGCCTGTGGTCGCCGCACCGCGGTAGCGGCTGAGACGGTAGCAGGGGCAAGCTGCAACACCGCGGCCTCGGTGCTTGACGTGCGCCCGCGCTCCCGGTATCCGTAATCGGTCGACCGAAAGGAGAACCCATGATGCGACAGCCGGTGACATGCGCGCGCCCGGGGGCGTTCACCAGATTTCACGGGCCCGAGGCGGTTCTCATGGCAGCGGTGCTCGCGGCCATCCTGGCGGGCTGCGACGGCGGGGGGGGCATGGCGCATCCGGCGACGCTGCCGGACCTCAGCGGCCTGGCCTGGGTCGGCGGCGGCGAGTTCCTGGGCGTTCACGACGCGAAGGATACGCCGGAAAAGCGCAACTGGCCTCGAGTGAGCCTGATCCGCCTGCCGGAGTCCGAGAAGGAAGGTCTGATCTGGCGGCCGCTCGAGGTGAGCTTCCCGGGCGCACCGGGGCCGGCAAGCGACCTGGAAAGCGCCTGCACGCTTCCGCGCGGCCGGGGGTTCCTGCTCTGCGAGAGCGGACAGGAAGGCGACAACCGCAGGATCTTCCACGTTCGCCTCGCTGACGGCGAACTGCGCGTCGTGTCGTGGGCTAAGTGGCCGGTGCCCGTCAAGAACGTCGAGGCTACGGAGGCCTGCGAGGTGGGTGGAGAACTGGTCTTTCTCCATGCGGAACGGGCCGAGGGGATGCCCGCTACGACCGTCCGGTGGGCGCGCCTGTCGCTCGATCCGCTGGCGTTCGGGCCGTTTGACGGCGTGCCGTACGAGGCGCGCGACCCGAAAGGCCCTGGCGCGCGGCCGCTGGTAGCGCTGGCCGCGGACCCGGACGGCGTTCTGTACGGCGTGTCCGCCTTCGACTCCGGACGCGACGACGGCCCGTACCGCAGCACGGTCTGGCGGATTGGGCGCGTGACGGCCGATGCACGGGGCCGTCCGCGGGTTACCCTTGGGCCGGCGCAGCACCTTGCCGACGTGGCCGGATTCAAGGTCGAGAGCATCGCCGTTCGCGTGCTGCCCGACGGCTGCAAGCAGATCTATATCGGCACGGACGACGAGCATTTCGGCGGCGTGCTGCGCCCGATCCCGTAGCGAGGCCCGGCGCCGCGGCGCCCCGACACCTATCGATGCCCCTTGCGGCTATCGCGAGGGAACGTATCGCTCGTACGTGTAGACCAGCTTCTTCTTCTCGCCCGGGTCCAGCTTGAGGTCCCATCTGGCCGTCCCGGCCCGCTCCAGAAGCCGCAGCTTCCTGGGGTCGGCCTGCGCGTGACGCCGCCGTCCGTCGCCTCGATCGGCTTGCCGGGGACGGACACCGTGATCACCAGGCGCACCGCCTCCTTCTCGAAGTTTTTCAGGAGCACTTCGCCCCGGAGCGTGACCAGGTCGAGATAGACATTGTGACTGGGCGAGTGCGCCTTGAGCTTCCGCTGGACCTCGGACTCGCTCTTCTCGTGGGCGATATTGATCGCGGCCGTGACCGGCAGCTCGGCGACGCCGCCCTTTGGGCGTGTATTTCAGCAGGTCCTCCCCGAGGGGCTGCCCGGCGCTGACGGCCAGGCAGGGGCCTGTTGTCCACGCGGTGTCCGTGGCATTCTGGAGCACCAGCATGTGGTGCATCGGTGTCGGCGGCGACCAGCGGTAGATGTGAGAGTACTGGATCTTCCTGCGGAACAGGGTCACGATCGCCTTCTCTCCGCGGCGCACGGTGAGGTCCTTCATCGTGTACACGGTGTAGTCCGTGGCGGCCGCACCGCCCATCTGCGGCAGGTTGCCCACGGCCGCCGCCACGTCGCCGGCAGCGCGTTCGACCGGCTGCTCGACCACCTCGAACGCTCGCGGCGCGACGTTGGAGACGATGGCGGCGCGCTGCATGATTTGGGACTGGACGGCCCGCGGGGCGACGGCGGTGCCGATCGTTCGGATGGTCTGGCCGACGGCGATCGGCGCCATGTAGTCCGTATGGACGAAGTGAGGCACGCCCACGACGAAGCTCACGTCGCAGTGGATCAGGTCCTCTGCCTCATTGACGAAGGTGCCCCGCAGGACCAGCTCGGCCGTGTCCTCGTCCAGCACCTTCAGCGTGTACTCGGGAATCCAGGTAACGCCCTTGCGCAGGTACGCCATGCCGAGCCGGGCCCTGGCCGGCGCGGCCCGCTCCCCCTTGACGTGGACGCGAATCGGCAGGTCCAGCACCTGCAGGCGAGTGATCGCCGCCAGCGGCACGGCGAAGTTGTTCGATTCGCTCTCCAGGATCACGTACCGGCCCTCTACGCCGCGAACCTTCCCGGCGGCCGTTCGCTTGGTCCCTTTCTGTTCGTAGGTAAGTTCCAGATTGAGATTCTCGCACGCGGCCAGGCGCGTCCGCTTGGTCTCATCGTCCGCCGCCGCGTCCACACCGTCGAACTCGACCACCTCGCCCGGCCCGGCCCCGACGATATCGACGACTTGGTCCTCGGCGTGCGAGTAGATGGCCAGCGTGCCGAACGCGGCCGGCGGGATCTCCTTGGACAGACACCATCCGTCGCGGAGTTCGACCTCGCCCTCGCGCATGAAGAAGCCCAGCCCGTTCTTGAAGACCGCCACGGACCGGACCTTGGGTTTCCAGTGGTGGGGGTTCTCCTCGGTGTCCGGGATGCTGGAGGCTTCCTCCGCAAGCAGGGCCGTCGGCAGAAGGGATAGGGCGGCGGCGAGCAGGAGGAGCCGGCACGGGCGGCACGTCCGGCAGCCCACGATGAAACTCGTTGTCCTTCCGGATTGGCGCGACACCTGCCATTCCGCCCCTGTCGTGCACGAATGCTTTTCTCTTTGCATGGTTCTTCGCCTTTCCTGTCGATTCGTGACCCGCCGGGGCTGGGCCCGTTCGGCCCGATACGTAGATGGACGCACGAGTCGCGAGGAAGTTCCAGGAAAGCCCCCGGAGGGCGAGACGTTCGCCGGCTATGCGATTGACTTCCCGGCGTCACTTGGGCTATCACCGCGTTTGGACACCAGCCCCCGCGGCCGTCGCCGCGCAACAACGAAGGAAGGACTCCCATGCCCAAGCACGCCATTTGCCTCGTCCTGGTCGCGGTCCTGCCCGCCGGTGCCGCACTCGCTGACGAGGCCATCGTCTTCCCCGTCGATTCCGGCGTGGTGGACGTCAGCAAGGCTCCCTACAACGCCAAGGGCGACGGCAGGACCGACGACACGGCCGCCATCCAACGGGCTATCGACGACCACCCGAACGCCAACAACATCATCTACCTGCCCGAGGGGACGTACCTGATCTCCGACACGCTCCGTTGGAGCGGATCGGGCGGGCGCGGGCAGAAGCGGATCATCCTGCAGGGCGCGGGCATCGACCGAACGGTCCTCCGCCTCAAGGACAAGTGCCCCGGCTTTGCGAACGCGAAGAAGCCCAAGGCCCTGGTGTGGACGGGGCAGAAACCCGCGCAGCGCTTCCGCAACGGCATCCGCACGATGACGTTCCACACGGGCAAGGGCAACCCCGGCGCCACCGGCGTGCAGTACGTCGCGAACAACCAGGGCAGCATGCGGCGGGTCAAGATTGTCTGCGGCGAATCCGGGCCGATCGGCCTGGACCTCGGCTACACGGGCGAGCAGGGCCCGTGCCTCATCCAGGACGTGCATGTCGTCGGCTTCGACGTCGGGATCCGCATGAAGGGGCCGGTGGACAGTATCACGATGGAGCGGGTCACGGTCGAGGGGCAGAAGGTCGTCGGCGTCCGCAACGGCGGGCAGTGCGTGAGCATCGAGGGCCTGCGCAGCCGCAACGGCGCCCCGGCCGTCGAGAACAGCGGCTACTCGAGCGTGATGACGCTGATCGATTGCGAGCTGACCGGCGGCAGTGGCGGCCCGGCCGTGACGAACTCCGGCGAGCTGTTCGTGCGAAACACGGCCGTCAGCGGCTATGAGCTGGCGGTGAAGAACGAGGCCGGCACGAAGCAGGACGCCCCGGCCGGCAAGGTCGAGGAGTTTGTATCCCACGAGGTGCTGACGTTGTTCGACTCGCCCAAGCGATCGCTGGGGCTTGAGGTGAAGAAGTCGCCGGTGCCGAAGCGCCACCCGTTGTCCGAGTGGGTGAGCCCGACGGAGTTCGGCGGTAAGGCGGACGGCAAGACCGACTGCACCGCGGCCGTGCAGAAGGCGATCGACTCCGGCAAGAAGACGCTCTACTTTCCCCAGGGCAAGTGGCGGCTGGACGGAACGGTGCTCGTGCGCGGCAGTATCGAGCGCGTCACGGCCCTGGAAGGCAAGCTCAGCGGCGATGGGCGGATCAAGGTCGTCGAGGGCGAGGCGCCCGTCGTCAGCATCGAGCGGATGGGGTTGCTCTACCGCCAGATCAGCGTGGAGCACGCGACGAAGCGGCCGGTGATCATCAGCGGTATCACGTTCGGCAAAGGTCCGCTGGTCTATGGCGGCTCAGGGCCGCTGTTTCTCGAGGACGTGTGCGTGCACGGCTTCAGGATCGGCAAGGGACAGCAGGTCTGGGCGCGGCAGCTCAACTGCGAGGCCCAGAACAAGACCAAGATCGTCAACGACGGCGGGCAGCTCTGGATCCTCGGCTACAAGACGGAGCAGAACGGCACGCTCGTTGAGACGAAGAACGGCGGGAAGACGGAGATCGTCGGCGGATTCTGCTATGCCAACACCGATGTGCCGGAAGGCCAGCCGATGTTCACCAACGACAACGGGTCCCTGTCGCTGACGATCGGCGAGAGCAACTACCGCGGCAAGCCGTTCGTGGTGGTCGTCCGCGAGACGCGCGGCGCCAAGACGAGGGAGCTGAAGTACGGCCAGGGTCCGGTCAAGCGCGGCAGCGCCAGCGCCGTGGCGCTCTACGCCGGGCACGCGGACTGAGCGGCGCCCGAGCCGCCCGGCGACGGATCGGCCCATCGCCGCACGTCACGAGGCCGCGTAGGGGTTCTTGCCTTCCGGCTTGAGCTGGTCGGCGTAGAACCCGTGCAGCGTGGCGAGGTCGCGTTTCTTGATGCCCGTGACGCCGCTCCAGCCGCGGGCGCCGGGGGCCTTGTAGTACAGGCCCTTCTTCAACCAGCCCAGCAGGCCCCCGCCGATGCTGATCTTGAACGCGTCCGTGTCGGTGACGTCGATGACCTGCCCCTCCGTGTCGGCGAGGGCCTCCTGCAGGTAGGCCTCGATGTTCTCGACCGTGGCCTCGTCCTGCTTGAGCAGGGCGGGCAGGGCCTCGCGGGGGTCCACGCCGGCCAAGCTGAACGAAGAGGTCACGTGACGCCGGTAGCTCTCGAACTCGAGCGACTTGAAGGGGACGACGAACAGGAACCGCTTCGTCGCCAGCAGGATCACGTCGTTGATTCCGCTCTTGCCCAGCGTCGTGAAGGGCGCAGTCAGAACGCAGTCGGTGCCGATGCTCACGGCCATGATTGCTCCTTTCTCGGGCCGAAGATGTGTGGCGGGCGGCCCGGGTGCGCCTGATTCTACCGCTTTCCCGGGCGACGGCAAGAGCGCGCTCCGGGCGATCCCCGTCTCGCCGGCGTGATCGATGCCTGGCCGGACCTCCCTGAGCCGGTCAAGGCGGGGATTCCGGCGACGGGGAGGGCGGCGCGAGGACAGGGAGACCTGCGCGGGACATCGGAGCGGTCTTCGGCCTTGGCGGCTGAGGCGGTCCAGCAGTTCACCGACGCAGGCAAGAAGAACGGACCAGGTCAGCAACCATACTTCTCCGTCCAGTACGCATCGAGCTGGCGGTGGATGGCCCGAATGCGCCGGCGGTCGGCTTTCATCCAGTACATGCCGGTGTAGTGGAACATCAGCCGCGGATGATCGGCATAGAGGTCGAAATCCCTGCGAATGCACTCGAACTCCTCGCCCTTCGGGAGCATCTGCCCGATGCGCAAAGCGATGGGGCGGTCGCCGATGGTCCGCAGCGCCTCATCCACCGGTGTATGGCCGGCCGTAAGGCCATCCCCGTACCCGGCCTCAGTAACAACGATGTTCGGAACGTTCGCCAGGGTCACGTGGAACACGTGCGGGCCGCTGCACGTGTGCATATCCACCGGGCCGAAGGCCTCGCAGATCCGGAGGTCGTGCGGCAGGATGTGTGCGACGTACATCTGCGGCGAGACCATGTTCACTGAGCACTCCGCAAGTCGGACGAAGCGGTTCCACGGCGCGAGGCGTTCCGGACCGATCTCCTCGCGAAGCTGCGAGACAACCGCGATGAACAGATCCGTCACGCGCGTCATCAACTTGTGGAACTTTTCGGGATCCACATAGGGGGCCGTCAGGGCTTCCTCTCCGATGACCGCGTGAGCGATGTTGTACGGTCCCTGCGTGTCCGGCATGCCGATCTTCATCCATTGGGGCGTGTGGTCCTTCAGGAAGGCAATCCGCTCACGCATCTTCGGCACGACGCCCGTCATGAGCGGGTCCGGCGCCGGGCGGGAGAGCATTTCGTCCAGCGGTACGGTGTAGGCCGGCGTATTGTCCGCCTCGTTGTTGATCGGGATCCCGAAGTTGGTCACCAGCGTACCTGTGCCGCAGCCCAGGCCGAACACCGGCCGAATCGGGTTGAGAAGCTTCAGCGGCTTGAGTTTGGCGATGATCTCCCGGGCCAGGTCCGCCTCCGGACCGTTCGGCATGTCGACCTCCGGCAACTCCAGCTCGCCTTCGGGCACGTGCGTGTCGTCCGGGCGGGCGGGGTGGATGATGCCGACCCCGGAGTGCTCCCGCCGCTCGCCGTTGATGACGGCCCTGTCCACCGCCAGGCCATCGCGCTGCGGGTGAGCCTCCAGCATTTCGCGGAAATACCGGATCGCTTCGTCGAGTGATGTAATGCGCTGTCGCGTGGTCAATCGGCGCTCCCGGGCGGCGCTTCCCAGACGGTTTCTCGTCGGCAATCGCCGCCGGCATTTCCAGCCCGATGCAGGCGATCCTGCCGGGCTCCAACGTTCCGTCAAGCTGTCCCTGACGCCCCGAAGTTCCGCGGACGGGCTCGGACAGCTTGACGGCAGGCTTTTCCTGTGGCGAGATGCGGCGCCTTTCCTGCGGGGCCCTCTACTCTCGCCTGTATTCCTCAAGACAATCCGGCGTCGGGCCGTTGAGCTTCTGCAGCCTGCCGTTTTTCACGAAGCCCTCGGGCCGGCCCTCAAGCTCGTGCATGAGGCGTTCCCGCCAGGGGGCAATCTCATCAGCAAGGCCTGCGTGGCCCCCGAGATCAACCATTTCCCTCGGATCCTCCTCCAGGTTGAAGAACTGCTCTTCACCCCGCCCCGGGAACCAGATGTACTTCCGCTTCCCGTCGGTGACGTATTGCATGCCGCTGTCCAGAGAGGGGATGTTGGAGCACTCCCCGTGGACATAGTCCCGCCAGTGCCCCTCGCCGCGCAGCAGGGAGAGCATGCTGCGCCCATCGACCGTGTCCGGCGCCTTCACCCCGGCGGCCTCCAGCAACGTGGGCATGACGTCCATCAACTGGACCGCCTCGTTGCGTACGACCTGCTGCTGCAAGCCCAACCCAGCCGGGAAGCGCATCAGCATCGGAACACGGGCGGACGGTTCGTACGGATTGCGCTTCCGGATCCACTGGTGGTCGCCCAGCATTTCCCCATGGTCGGCCAGGAACACGATGATCGTGTTCCCCGGCAACCACGGAAGCAGCCGGCCGATCTGGTCGTCGATCTGGTTGATGCAGCCGTAGTAGCCGGCGCGGTACTGGTGCATGATCTCCGGTTCCAGCGCCGTGCGCCAGCTGTCCACGCGCAGGCCGCGTTGAGGGCCATCGAACACTCGGGCCCATTCGCCGACGCACGGCTCCGGCAGGTCCTTACGGATGTAGCGATCCCAGTAGGGCTGTGGGGGAGTACAGGGCTGGTGCGGATCCACGTAGCTGACCTTCAGAAAGAACGGCGCTGTTGGATCCCGTCGCTGCAGGAACGTCAAAGCGCGATCGGTTACCCAGTTCGTGAAATGGAACCGCTCGTCCATGTGGTACGGACGGCTGGCCCAGCCATTGCAGCTTTCTCCGTGCGCAATGCCCGCGTGCGGAACGGTCACGCCTTCGCGACTGAGGAACCGGTCGTAATCGTCAATAACAGGACTGCGCCGCGGACCGTCCGCCCAGTCGGCGGACGTGAAGCCATGGAGCTTCCGGAACGGCCACAAGTGCAGCTTGCCACACAGGTGCGTCTGGTAGCCTGCCCGGGACAACTCGCCCGGCAACGTCGGCCCCGTCAGGCGGGTGTGGTAATTCATGAACACGCCGTGCGAGGCGGGGCGCTTGCCCGTCATCAGGGAACGTCTGGCCGGGATGCAGACCGGGCACTCGCTGTAGGCATGGCGGAAACGCACTCCGTCGGCGGCGATGTTGTCGAGGTATGGCGTCTGGAGCACCGGGTGCCCCTCGATTCCCAGGCAATCGGCGCGGTACTGGTCCGCCATGAGGAGGAGGATATTCGGACGCGAGTCAGCCATCGTCATCTCTTTCTTCCTGCACGGGGGTTACTGGGTTCGGCCCAGGTGTCTCCGGCAGGCGCGAGCCGGAGTGTCTCCCGAGTGCGTGTTCCGAAGTCTCTGCCGGCACAATCCGTGTCTGCGCCACCCGCAGATCCGCCGCCGATGGCCGTTATCGAGGGTCCCCGAGACCGCTCAGCATGGGGCAAAGGGCTTGTTCCGTCGATATCGGTTAGCACGGAGGAACTCCGGTTGGCGTCTCAGTTGGCCTCAAGTTCGTCGGACTCGGGGGCAAGGATTGCGCCCCGGTCAAGAAGTCGCGTCTGCAACTGGTGCGTGTCGATGTGCAGAGCGTTTCCTTCGCCTACGGCCATGCCCGCGGCCACGCCGGCGGCCTCCCCGAGCGCGAAGCCGGGCGCCATTCGACGAAGCGACGAGTGCGCCCCTTCGTCGGTTGAGGCCGCTCGTCCGGCGACCAGAAGGTTCTCCGCCGCCTCACTGACCAGGCAGCCGTAAGGCACGCCGTAGCTTCGTTGCAGGGGGCGGTACAGCTTCTTGCCGCCTCCTTCGCTTCCGTGGACATCCAATGGGCAGCTCGCCCGGGCGATGGTGTCGGGGAAGTCTCGACCGGCCAGGACATCTTCCGTCGTGAGCACGTACGCTCCCTGAATTCGGCGGCTCTCGCGCACGCCCAGCGCCGGCGCCGTCTGGGCGATGTATGCCCGCTCGAAGCCGGGCACATGCTCGCGAAACACTCGGATCATACGCCAGGCCTGCTCGCGGCAGTCGAGGGTCGCCTTTGTCAGGTCCGCGGGATCCAGCGGGTCGAGGCCCTCGACCTCCGTCATGTTTGCATAGGCGGCGTCGCCTCGGGGGTGCCAGAAGAGCAATGCCCCGCGCCGGTAGCCCACCGCGTGCTCGCCGTACAGGCGGCCGAGTTCCTTGCGTTCCGGGACCCGATCACGATCGATCCCCCCAATCAGGAACATCAGCGTGATCCCCTGGGAGCCGGTCTCGCATGGCACGCCGGCCTGCGCGGCGAGGTCAGCGTCGCCTGTCGCGTCGATGAACACATTCGCCGTCAGGCGGAGCAGCCCGGCCTTTGTGGCGACGTGGACCGCCCGCACGGCGGCCCCGTCACGCTCGGCGTCCACGAACCAGGCGTAGTACAGCAGTCTCACCCCGGCGTGGCGGGCCTCCTTCTCCAGCAGGTATTTGAGGTGCTCCGCGTCGCAGGTGGGGCCATAGGTTGACACCTCCGAGGCGGCCTCCGGATCGGATCGGGCGAGCTGTTCAAGCATGTCCCGCCCCTGGCCGCCAATGACGTAGTGCTTGCCGCAGCCCCACATGGTCATCGGTTGCACCAGGCCGGCCGTCGCCATGCCGCCCAGACAGCCGAATCGCTCGACCAGCAATGTTCGCCGTCCCTCCTGGGCGGCTGCGATGGCGGCCATCGTGCCGGCGATGCCCCCGCCGACTACGATCACATCGTGCTTGCGTTCCAAGGACACCTGCATGCTCCTTCACCCGTCAGTACCCGGTCGGGGCAGCTTCCCGTCGGCCAGCGGGTCACTCGTCTTGCGCATCCAGGAGTCCAAGCGGCGCGACAGATCCGTCATCACCGCCGACATGTCCCCCCGGCCGGCGAGGTTATTCTGCTCATTGGGATCAAAGACAACATCGTAGAGCATTTCCGCGTCCTGTGGACGTTCTTCATAGCCACGTTCGATCCAGTAGAGCTGGCTTGGCCCATCCCCTCCGAAGGGCAACGGCCGTGGGTTGTCACCGTAGCGGCGGATGTACTTGTATCTCTCCGTGCGGATACATCGCTGCGGGTAGCGGAGCCCGCCGTGGTAGTTCGTCTCCGCGAAGATTTCATCGCGCACGCTTGGCAATTCGCCTCTCACCAGTGGGATCAACGACACGCCTTGCGCCCGCGCCGGCGTTGCGATGTCCAGCAGATTGCAGAGCGTTGGCACCAGGTCCACCTGCGAGACGAGTGAGTCGATGACCTTGCCGTCGCAAAGGCCCGGGCAGCAGGGCAAGCGGAGGATCAGGTTCACGCCGATCCCACCGTCGAATAGCGTGCATTTCATCCGAGGCATCGGCAAGCCGTGGTCGGTTGTATGGATGACCAGCGTGTTCTCGCTCAGGCCTTGCTCGTCGAGTTCGTCCAGCACGTTGCCGACCAGTCGGTCCAACTGCGCGGCGGCGTGGAGGTAATCCGCCATGTCCTGCCGGGTCTGCGGCGAGTCCGGTACCGGCGCCGGGGGGCGTACATATCGTGGATCGCCAGCCGGAGCGTCCCCGGTACTGAACAACTGCCGAGGCCCAAATCGGTGAGTGTGCACCGTCCCGAGCGAGAGAAACCACGGCCGCGAGCGGCTGGCCTGGCGGAGAAACGCTTGCGCGTGCGGGATCAGGTCAGGAGCGTACGGCCTTGCGGCCTCCGGCGCGAGGACCTCGTCGTATCCGATGACTTCGGGACGGTCCCAGGGCGCAACATGCTGGAAGCCGAGGAGCGTGGTGCGGTAGCCCGCGTCCCGCAACAGATGCACGATGTGATGGCGATAGTCGTTCAGCGACCACCCGCGGTGGGCCAAGCCGAACATCCCGCACTGATGCGGGTATTCCCCGGTAAGCATTGCTGCACGGCTGGGCGAACACGTCGGCGCGGCAGAGAATGCCTGTCGGAAGAGCACGCCTTGCTCGGCCAATCGCTGGATGTTCGGCGTGGGGACGGCGTATCCGTATGGCTGAAGGCACCGACCGGTGTCATGCGAATGGATGTACAGGATGTTCGGGCGATCCAACGAAGGTCTCCCTGCCGCGTTGCCGTCAGCACCAAGCGATCACGCGCCGGCAACGCCTGCGCCCGAGACCGCACAGCGGCGGTGCAGTTCGCGGAGCGTGTCGATGTAGTAGCGAAAATTGTCCCACGAAATATCCGAAGAAACGCTGTGGTCGATTTTCGGGATAAAGCCGCCCTCGCACATCAGCGGATAGAGCCGCTCCAGCTCGGCGCGGATCTCCTCCTTGCCGGCCGCCACGATCCGCTTGTCCACGCCGCCGACCATGCGCACCTCCCGCCCGAACGTCTCGCGAACCGACACGGGATCGGCGCCCGCGGCGACCTCCATCGGGCAGAACAGGTTCAGCCCGCATTCCAGCATGGGCTTGAGCAGCGGCCGGAAGTCGCCGTCCGTGTCCACGAAACACAGGTTCGCCCCGTTGCGGCGAGCGATCTCCATGACGCGGCGGTAGCGCGGCGCGAAGAACTCGTCGAACATCGCGGGGGAGAAGAACGGGCCGTTCTTGTAGGCCATGTCCTCGCCCGTGCCCACCGCGCGGATGTTGTGCACCTCCGCGAGGATCTTCTCCAGGAACCGGCAGCAGTGCCCGCAGATGGCATCAAACATGCGGTGGATCAGGTCCGGCGCGTCGAAGAACAGGTACGACACCGTCTCGACCCCCGCCATGCCGCGAAGCGTGAAGAAGTAGTTCCCCACCGGCGGCAGCAGCAGGCGGTCGAAGTCCGGGGCGTTCCACTTGCGGACACGCTCGTCCCAATCTTCGGGGACGCGTTCGTCGAAGTGTCCCTCGAAGCGATCAATCAGCGACTCGAACGATTCGCGGTCCTTGAGCGGGAACTCCAGCCACTCCGGCATCCCCGTGGCGTTCTTGAAGTCGCGCACCTTTCGCCCGTAGTTGTCGTTGTAGTAGACGTATTGGTCGTCAGCGCCGAGATCCTGACGCTCGAACGGCGGCCAGACCATTGAGTTGAACCCGTGGCCGGACATCCGGAGCGGATGCACGTCAAGCTGCTCTTCCCACCTCGTGTTCTCGGCCAGCCCCTCGCCCTGCCAGCGCTCCAGCGTCTCCCGCCACACGGGTTCCTCGAAGAAGGGGGGATGGTCGAAGTCCCCATACTCCATCACGGCCCAAAAGCGATCCAGGTTCCTCATCAGTCAGCGCCATCCCGTCTCTGCCAAGCCAAACCAGTCCCATACCGTTGCCGCTGCGCGTCGCCTTAGCCACCCGATGTCAGCCTGTGGCCTAAAGGTTGGGCCGGCTGACGAAGAACGGCAAGTGTTTATTCCCCGGACACTCCGTGCGGTTCAGATTCCGGGTCTCACCACCACGGGTTTCTCGAACATACACGTCGTACGGCTTGTCCCCACCGGGCCAGCAGGTCTCGCGCACGCCGATGAACGTGGCGGCGGAGTCGGCAACGTCGAACAGAACGGGCTTCGGCGAAGGGTTCGTGCAGTAGATGTGAGCCCCGAGCAGTTCCGTCTTGCCGCCCTTGTCCGTGAGGATCTTGATCTTCTGCTTCTCGGTCTTGAGCCCGAGGATCCAGAGCGTGGCGCCGTGGTTCAGGATGTTGTCATCCCAGCATTCCGTGTTGAGCTGCCTGGCCCAGATGTTCTGCTTCGGGTTGTCGAAGACGAACGGCCCGCCCACGACGTCCTCAAGGAAGTAGTCCCCGCTGCCGGTGCTCGGTCCCTGAACGGGCCAGGTGCAACTGCTCAGAACGACCGTACGCGATGTCTCGTTGCGGAATTCGACGGAGGAGTACATGACGTCCATCCGCTCGATGATGACGACCGGCGCACTGCCGTCCCCTACAACGACCGCTCCGCCCTTGCGCTCCACCCGGCCGCGAGCGTACGCGCCCCCCTTGACGGCCGCTTCGCACCCGATCAGACGCCGGATGTTACCGCGCAGGAACACTTCCCCTTCGATCGCGAATGTCTTCCCGGCCGGGAAATAGACCGTGGTCTTACTGGGGTCATCGATGGCCTTCTGGATCGCCTTCGTGTCGTCGGCCTTGCCGTTGGGGACGGCGCCGTAGTTGATCGGGTTACGGCTGTGGGGCGGCCCGGTGTGCCCGGCAGATTCAGCCAGAACGCCGTGCGATCGGCGGCGTCTTTGAGGGGCGGGTTGTACCGATCGATGGAGTGAGCGACCAGCCCGGCCTCGCGCATCGCACGCTCGTAGCCCGCGCACCGGTCCAACTCGCTGTAGTGGGTGTTGCTGACGTTGTAGGAGTAAGTAACGTACGCGATGCGTCTGTGCCCCAGGCCGGTGAACCTCGCGCGGGGCGTCGCTCATTCCCCGGCGGCAGGGGAGGTCGGTCGGCCCCACTTGGTCCGTTGACCCGACGGACGCTCATTCCCCGGCCGGCAGGGGAGGGAGAGCGGGCCGGTGAGGAAGAGCCTGGGGTGGAGCGGCGCATTCCCGCCGGATGGGAAGGCCAGCGCCGACGACCAAGTTCGGGGGGGTATCCGGAGGCCCTGCTGGGCGCACGACGGGAGGAGTGGCTGGGAACAGCCCGGACGCGGGGCGGAAGCACTCCCTGCAGGTAACCGGGGGGCATTTCGCCAGGACGACCAAGGAAGCGGCGCAACTTGCGGCGCACTTCCCGGCGCAGCGGGGAGCCGCAGGGATTGGCAAGGAACCGGAAGCGGACAAGGGCGAGCGCGTAAGTTCAGTCCCTTGCGAGCCTTGGAAAAGGAATGCAACCCCTTGCGATTACAAGGGATTGCATCTGATACCCCCACGGGGACTCGAACCCCGGTCTCCAGGATGAGAACCTGATATCCTAGGCCGCTAGACGATGGGGGCTTGTGCAACGGCGCCCAGCCCGCAAGGGTCGCGGGCATCCCAGAGCGAGGGGTATCGTAGCGAGTGGGCGCCGGCCAGTCAAGCGCCGCGCGCGGCCGAGGGGAACTCGCGGGCGAATCGGGGAAACTCGGCGGGGCCGTTTGCCCGGGGCCGCCGCGTATCTTAGCCTTCCGTTGGACCGCGGCCGATGCGATGGCCGGGGCTCGCCGAGCGCGATAAGTGAATTCGCGCCCGGAGGATACCGAAAGAAGAGGATACCGGCGGTGCGAAGCTCGCGCACATGTGTTCGCCTGCTCCGCTCGCCCTGGATAACGCCCGTGGAGGTGTTTTATGCTCACCAAGCGTCTTGTGCTCATCGCTGCAGCTCTGGGTCTCGTTCCCGCGATTGCTTCCGCTTCGCCCGTTACCCCGACGTACACCATCGAGGAAGTGGTCAACGACCTCGGCGGCGAACTGAACGTGCTGGGACGAGTTTTCACGTTCACCGCGGACAGCGTCACGACGACCGGTCCCGGACCGGACGCCTCCGCCATCAGCGTCACCGGCGTGCAGATGAATGGCGAAGTCGGCTTCTGCTTCGAGTCGCAATGGGCGGCCGGCGGGCTGGTCGATACGACCCTTCGCTTCAAGGCGACGGCCCTCTGCGAACGGCCGTTTGAGGATAACACCCTCAGGATCGGCGAGGACGTCTTCGTCGAGGGCAGCGGGATGGTCATCGTCACCGAGAACGTGTACGCGGAGGACCCGGGTGAGACGACCGCGCCGGAGTCGATCGCCGACAAGATGGTGTACTACGTCAGCGCCGAGGACAACTTGCTCGTCGATCACCAGTGGTTCCACGCCCCCGGCCAGCCGGGCGTGCCGGCGAGTTTCGCCGAAATCTGGGTGGTCAAGGACATCTTCCTGAGCGCCGGCCCCAACTCCGAGGCGGGCCTGACCACGGTGTACCAGACGTTCAGCGAGGTGCCCGAGCCTGCGACGCTGGCGATGCTGGGTCTGGGCCTGGCGGGCGTGCTGGTGCGGCGCCGGCGGCGGTAAAAGCGCTGTTCAGACGCGAGTTTTTTTCGGAGGCCCGGCCGTGGCGGTCGGGCCTCCGTTTTGCGCTATTTGCTGGGGATTCGCGGGGGGAATGCGCCCGGGGCTGTGAGGCATCCGCGAGGGTCAGGCAGATTTCCAGTTTGGGGGCTTGACGGATGGCGGGAGCTGCGGTAGACTGTTGTACGCAAGAAATGAGGAGCGCCTGTGCTCGCAGGCCGTCTTGCTCGATGCAACAAGTTTGACCAGCGGTTCGTGGCTCGCGTATCGCACTCGCTCGCTCGCCAGTTCACGCTCCGCGCTACTGGGAGGCATTGGCCATGCTCGCTCGAAGGATGTTGGTAGGTTTTGCGCTTCTCGCACTCGTAGGCTCGGCCGGTCAGGCCGCCGTCGTCACGCCCACCTACACCATTCAGGAACTCGTCGATAGCTACGGCGGAATTCTCATGGTGGAGGGGCAGCAGTTCATCTTCGATGAGTTCAGTGTCACCACGGTGGCGAGCGGGCCAGCCGTCGGTCCGGGCCCGGCCGATATCGCGGTGACGGGTGTTACGGCGATCAATCAGTTCGGTATCCAGGAAGTCGGGCTGCGCTTTAACGGCGGCTGGAGCGCTGCTGACGGCGGGTCGGTGGATACGACCATCCGCTTCAGGGCGGTCAGCGGCATGACGAATGAGAACATTCCGCTGCTGTGGACCGACAACAGCATGTGGCTGTCGGCGTTCGGGGTGACGGGCAACGGCATCGTCCAGATCACCGAGAACGTGTGGGCCGATGACCCCGGCGAGACGACGGCCCCCCGCTTGATCACCGTTCCGCCCAAGGATGTTTTCTACGTGCATCCGGGGCTCAAGAAGACCTCGGACCACGTCGACTTCGTGCGCGACGAACTGGAGCCGGACGAGCCGCAGACGATCTGGGTGGTCAAGGACATTCACGTGGCGGCCGCCCCGAATTACGATGGCTCGCCGATTCCCGGCACGGACCTGGTCTCGACCATCCAGCTTCCGCCGACCGGCAACGTGGTGGGCATGAGCGAGTTCTACCAGACGTTCAGCCAGACCCCGCTGCCCGAGCCGGCCACCATGGGCCTGATTGCTTTGGGCGGTGCGGTTCTGCTGGCGCGGCGCCGGCGCAGGTAGTCCCAACGACAACGCGGCATTCCCGAAGGCCCCGTCCCTCGCGGCGGGGCCTTTGTCTGCGCCGGAGGCCAGACGAAGGAGACACAATGTTCATGAAGCTTTCTGTATAAGCGCTTGACTTCTGCCGATCGCTCGCGTAACCTTGAACGTGCAAAAGAGGAAGGAACGGCCGAGCTTGGCGGCCGTCTTGCTGTCTGAGCGCTTAACCAGCGGTTCGTGGCTCGCGTACCCGGCTTGCTCTCGCGTGTTCACCTCCGCACAATCAGGAGGCTCTGGCTGTGTCTATTCGCAGATTGGTTCTGGCAGTCGTGGTTCTAGGGTTCTTCGCTTCCTCCGCTCACGCCGTCGTCCTGACCGACACGTACACGATCCAGGAACTTGTCGACGATCACGGGGGCATCCTGGACGTTGCCGGTCGGCAGTTTTGTTTTGACGAGAACAGCGTAACCACGGTCGTCGGGGGCGCGGCCGCCGGCCCGGACGCGCCCAACATCGCCGTCACGGGCGTGGCCGTGATGAACATGCAGACGCAGGAGATGGAGGTGGGGCTGCGTTTCAACGCCGGTTGGAGCGCCATCAACGGCGGTTCGGTGGACACTACCATCCGCTTCAAGGCCATCGCCAACGAGGGCAACACGTGGACGGACAACAGCATGTGGCTATCGGCCTTCGGCGTGACGAACGACGGGCTTGTCCAGATCACCGAGAACGTCTGGGCGGACGACCCGAGCGAATGGACGGCCCCGCGGAACATCGGTAACAAGCAGGTATACTACCTCAATGACGAAGAGAAGAAGATTTACGATCACATCAACTTCGACGTCTATGGGCAGCAGCCGCCGATTGAGGAAGGCGAGCCGCTGACGATCTGGATCACCAAGGACATTCACGTCGTTGCGGCCCCGATCGACCTGTACGACGGGCAGTTGCCCAACTTCGACGCCATCTATGGTTTGGACGGCATCGGGCTTCTTCCGCCCAGCAACGTCGCCGGTCTGAGCGAGTTCTACCAGACATTCAGCCAGACCGTGCCGTTCCCGGAGCCGGCGACGATGGGCCTGATGGCCCTGGGCGGCGCGGTTCTGCTCCGGCGGCGCCGGCGCAAGTAGACCCGGCGACAACGCGCCATTCCCCAAGGCCCCGTCACTCGCGGCGGGGCCTTTGACTGCGCCGTCCGGGCGGCTACACTTCCGCCATGGATTCCACCCCCGTTGGCTGCGAGGTGTACCGCACGTCGGTCCCGATGCGCGGCTTCGAGCACGCGGCCGCCTCGCGCCGCCGGGCGGAGGCGGTCGTTGTCCGGCTCGTGCTGGCTGACGGGCGCGAGGGCTGGGGCGAGACGCACCCGCGCGACTACGTTACCGGCGAGACACTCGATGGCGTAATCGAGGACCTCGGGCGGACGCTCTTCCCGGCGCTTGTGCACGCGTGGCAGGGGGCGGCGGATGCGGCGGCGCTGTCGGCGGCGCTTCCGGACGCCGCCGAGGGCCGCTGCCTGAACGCGGCCGTCTGCGCACTGGAGCTGGCAGCGCTCCAGGCGGTCGAATTCGCCGGCGCCCCGCGCGGCAAACGGCCGGATGTCCGTGTCTCGGGGGTGATCGGCTCGTCGGACCCGGCCCGCACGGCGCGGCAGTTGCGGAGGATGCGCTGGTACGGCCTGCGCGACTTCAAGCTGAAGCTCGGCTTCGATGACCAAACGGACGCGGAGAATCTTCGGCTTGTTCACCACAAGCTGGCCCGTGGGCTGCGGCGCGGCAAACTCACGCTCCGGGTCGACGTCAACGGCGGCTGGCCGGCCGACGAGGTGCCCGTCCGCGTCGCCGCGCTGCGGCAGTATGGCGTGGGCGTCGTCGAGCAGCCGTGTTTCGCCCCGGCCACCGGGTTCACCGAACTCGCCCGCCGCTGCGAGCTGCCCCTGATGGCCGACGAGTCGCTGCTGGCCCGTGAAGACGCGCAGGCGCTCCTCGCCGCGGGCGACCGCGTCTGGTGGAGTATCCGCCTGAGCAAGAACGGCGGCTTCTTCCGCGCGAAGGCCCTCGCCGACCTCGCGGCCGAGCGAGGCGCCCCGTTCACACTCGGCTGCATGGTCGGTGAGAGCGGCCTGCTGTCGGCCTGGCAGCAGCGACTGCTGGCGAGCGGGCCGCGGCCGCGGTTCGTCGAGGGCAACTACGGCCGCTTTCTTCTCGACGACGACCTGACCCGCCCGTCCCCGCGCATCCGCTACGGCGGTCGCCTGAAGTCGCTGCCGGGGCCGGGGCTTGGCGTCCGCGTCGTGGACGACAAGCTTGCCGCGCACGGCCGTCTTGTCGCCACGCTGACCGCGTGAGGCTCGCGCCCCGGAGGACGGGTGTTGCCTTGCCCGCCCGGAGGGGCTAGACTTCCACGCTCCACACAAGCTGTCCCGGCAACGAGGAAAGGAACCGCTCCCCATGCCCAACGCATCGAAGCATCTGTTCACCAGCGAATCCGTCACCAAGGGCCATCCGGACAAGGTCGCCGACCAGATTTCCGACGGCGTGGTCGACAGCCTGCTCCGTCACGACCCACACGCCCGCGTCGCCTGCGAGACGCTCGTCACCACCGGGCTGGTCCTCCTCGCCGGCGAGGTCACCGTTCACAACCCCAAGGCCGAGCAGGCCCTCCTCAAGGCCGAGGACACCGCCCGCGAGGTCATCCGCCAGATCGGCTACGACGACCCGGCCACCGGCTTCGATTACCGCTCCTGCTCGGTCATTAAGACGCTGCACGGGCAGAGCGAGAACATCTCGCGCGGCGTCACGGGCAAGCGCAAGAAGCCCCAGGGCGCTGGCGACCAGGGCCTCATGTTCGGCTTCGCCTGCCGCGAGACCAAGTCGCTCATGCCGTTGCCGATCCACCTGGCCCACCGGCTCACCGCGCGGCTCAGCGAGGCCCGCGAGCAGGGAATCGTCCGCTGGCTTCGCCCCGACGGCAAAAGCCAGGTCACCGTCGAGTACAGCCACGGCGTCCCGCAGCGCGTGCACACCGTCGTCATCAGCACGCAGCACACGGCCGAGGCCGTCAACCCCCGCACCGACACCGTCAGCACCCAGGCCAAGAAGACCATCATCGACAAGATCGTCCGCCCGGTGCTGAGGGAAGAATGCCCGCAGTTCGACACGAAGGGCATCAAATTCCACATCAACCCGACGGGCAAGTTCGAGATCGGCGGCCCGCACGGCGACACCGGGCTGACCGGACGCAAGATCATCGTCGATACCTACGGCGGACGCGGGGGCCACGGCGGCGGGGCGTTCAGCGGCAAGGACCCCTCCAAGGTAGACCGCTCCGCCAGCTACATGGCCCGCTACATCGCCAAGAACATCGTCGCCGCCCGGCTCGCCGACGTGTGCGAGGTGCAGCTTTCCTACGCCATCGGCGTGGCGGACCCGATCAGCATCCTGATCGATTGCGAGGGCACGGCCGTTGTGTCGGAGACGAAGCTCGCCCGGGCCGTCCGAGACGTCTTCCCGCTCCGGCCGCGAGACATCATCGACTACCTCAAGCTCCTGAGGCCGATCTATCGCGACACCGCACACGACGGGCACTTTGGCCGCACCGGGCGAAATTTCACCTGGGAGAAGACGGACAAGACGGCGGCCCTGAGGAAGGCCGTGGGTGCCTGATCGGAGGTCGTCGGCGTGCAGGAACTGACCAGTCGCGAGCGGATTGATCGGATCCTCCGGCGCGAGCCGGTGGACCGGGTGGGGGCGTACGAGGAGTTCTGGGGCGACACCAAGGCCGCGTGGGCCGCCAAAGGGCACGTCGGTGAGGACGAGGACCTGCCCGACCATTTCGGCCTCGACCTGCGAAACGCGTGGGTGTTCAACGGCACCGCCGACCTCGACGCGGGGGAGACGATCCTCGAGGAGACGGACGAGACCAAGCTCGTCCGCAACGGCAACGGCGCCGTGCTGCGCTGGTGGAAGCACAAGGCCGGCACGCCGGAGCACGTGGACTTTCTGGTCAAAGAGCGCGCGGCCTGGGACGAGAACATCCGCCCGAAGCTCACCGACGAGAGCCTCTACCGTCGGCGGATCGACTTGGAGGCGTACCGCAAGCTGCGGGCGCACTGCGAGCGGGAGAACCTCTGGTTCAACTGGGCGTGGGTGAACGTCTTCGAGTGCATGCACCCCGTCTGCGGGCACGAGCACATGCTCGTCGGCATGGCCCTCGACCCCGACTGGGTTAAGGACATGTGCACCGTCTTCGCCGACCTCATCATCCATCTGTGCGAGATCCTCTTCGCCGAGGAGGGCAAGCCCGACGGCATCTGGTTCTTCGAGGACATGGGCTTCAAGCAGAAGCCGTTCATGTCGCCGGCGATGTACAAGGAGATCGTCTGGCCCGCCCACAAGCGGACGTTCGACTATGCCCACTCGCTCGGCCTGCCGGTGACGGTGCACTCGTGCGGATACGTCGAGCCGCTCGTGCCGGGGCTCATCGAGGCTGGCATGGACTGCCTCCAGGCGATGGAGGTCAAGGCCGGCATGGACCTGCTGCGACTCAAGCAGCGCTTCGGCGACCGGATCGCCCTGTGCGGCGGCATGGACATCCGCACGCTGGAGACGAACGATACCGCGGTCGTCGAGGCCGAACTCGCCGCCAAGCTGCCCGGGGCCATGGAGGGCAGCGGATACATCCTGCACACCGACCACAGTGTCTCCAGCCGTGTGGACTACGAGACGTATCGCCACTTCCTCGACCGCGGCCGGGAGATGGGGACCTACGGGGAGTGAACGCGCGGGAGAGAAGCGCAGCCCCGGCGGCCGTGCGACTTGGTGATGTTTGGCGCTCTCAGTCCGTTGGCCGGCTGGCCCGCGGGCGCATTAGCGGGTTGCGCATTCGCCCGGCGTCCGCGTGACCCAAGCGAGCAACTGCCCCGACCGCTCAGACTACGTTGACCTTCCGCCCCTTGCGACGTTTCCGGTTGATGATTCGACGGCCGTTGGGGGTGCGCATGCGGGCGCGGAACCCGATGCTCCGGGCACGCTTCCGCTTCGAGATTCGTCGGGGGTAGTTCATCGTCAAGCCTCACGCAGTCTGGGGCTGTCTTGTTGGTCAATCGCGAGCCATGCATCTTACGCGGCGGGCGGCGTTCACGCAACCGAGATCTGGCCGACGAGGAAACGGCCGAATGAGATCACCGGGAGGGCGGGATTGCGGGGACCTGCCCCTGAGGGGTCCACGAATGACTGAAGACTTGCAGCCCAGGCCGTGCGGCCTGGGGGCGCGGGCGGCGGCCCTGGTCCCCCCCCTGACGGACCAAGCCACAAGTCTCCGGACCCTCCTCCGCTGGAGCTACGGAGGGTCTCGATCGCGCAGAAAAAACGCTCCGCCCGGCGCAGGATCCTGCGTAGCCCTGGCGGAGCAGGATGGGCCGTACTGGACTTGAACCAGTGACCTCCTGCGTGTCGAGCAGGCGCTCTAGCCAACTGAGCTAACGGCCCGGATTGTCAATGCTGCCGTCGCAGGGCGGGCGACCGGCTTGA
>Ga0272442_10002827_pt1 | contig 24745 bp, 20 predicted proteins | sample SSMForm2O_FD_200262 | JGI IMG/M metagenome (GOLD analysis project Ga0272442, IMG submission 200262) | Marine sediment archaeal communities from Little Sippewissett salt marsh, Falmouth, MA, United States - SSM-Form-2O | ecosystem: Environmental > Aquatic > Marine > Wetlands > Sediment ... | reverse complement strand
ACACGCTCTGAGCGGGCGATCCAGTCGGCCGACGTCATTGTCAGGCGCAGGTTGACTGAAGCCAGTTCCTGCCGGTCCCCGCCGCTGACAACCAGCCGGTAGTCCAGGCGTTTCTCGGGCTCGAGCAGCAGGGCGAGGTCCTCATTGAATGTGTTGGCTGATCCGGCAATGCCCTCGATCTCGACACCAGCCGATGCTGGCGGGAAGAACCGGTACCAGCCGGCGTATACGACGCGGCGGCATATCAGCCCGTCGCTGTAGGAAGTTTCGAGTGTTTCGCCCGGGGCCGCTTCGGCGATGCGTTCGCCGAACTGCAGCACGATATGGTCGACGCGCAGCGCAAAGATGTTGCCGCCCGAGGCGAGCAGGGCCCCGGCCGCTACGGCTGCGAAGATGACACAGATAATAAGGACGGCCCGCGGCACGCCAGAGCGTTTCGGGGCACTGCGTCGTGTCCGGGGCTGTGCGGCCGGCTCGCGGGGGGGTAGGGTGCTGTCGCGGTCCTCATCGATCCCCATCATGGGAGCGCGCTGCTTGCGATGTGATGGACGTTCGCCAAACCTGCTTTTTTTCATGGTTTTGCAATCCGAGAGGGTATTCAGGGTTTGATGCTTTTTATAAAAGTACCGCCAAATATCAGGCAATTAATAGCATATTTTGCTGTATAAAAAAATTTTTTTTTACTCCCGTCCTCCTTTTTCTTTGTGTAAATGTATATAAAAAGCACAATATATAGTGCCTTGTTGATTTTTTTATTCAACATATGGTGTTTTGAGTTTTGTGGGTGTTTGGCTAAAACATATTGAAAAAACTTCATTTTTTGACTTGACAGGGCCGACCTAACATACTATATAGGTTGATAAAGTGGTTTAAAGTGGAAAATTGTGGATGTACTAGGAGTGTGTGGGCTATGTTCCGCGGACAACATGATCAATCTATAGACCCCAAGGGGCGCATCATCCTGCCGGCCAAGTTTCGTGAAGTGCTCTCCGCGCAGTATGACCAGAACCTGATCATCACCAAGCATCTGGACAAGTGCCTGATGGCCTATCCGGCCGTTGAATGGATTGCCAAGGAAAACGAACTCAAGCGGCTGCCCACTGGGCGCAGGGAAGTGCGCATGCTCAAGCGCTTTTTTATGGCCTCGGCAAGCGAGTGCACCATGGACCGCCAGGGGCGCATCGTGATTCCGCCGACGCTGAAGCAGTTCGCCTGCCTTGAGAAGCACATTGTGATAGCCGGCAGCATTGATCATTTCGAGATCTGGGACCGGGACCAGTTTTACGACTTCACGGGCCTGGATGACACGATACAGGAAAACGAGGAGATGCAGGCGATTCTCGACCCGCTTAATTTTTAGGGCTATGTACACATGGATCATATATCGGTGCTCGTCGACGAGGTGCTGGACAATCTGCAACCGGTACCGGGCGGTGTCTATGTTGATGCGACTGTCGGCCACGGCGGGCATGCACGGGCACTGCTGGAGCATGAACCCGGTATCGGGCGGCTGCTCTGTATAGACCAGGACAGCGATGCGATCACACGGGCGAGTGCCGGGCTTGAAGTGTTTGGCAGCAGGGTTGTTTTTTTTAACCAGTCGTTTGCTGAGTTGAGGGATATTCTCAGTCAGGCCGGCCTTCAGGGTATAGACGGCATCATGTTCGACCTGGGAGTCTCGACCGGGCAGTTGAAAGATCCCTCGCGCGGTTTCAGCATCTATCTTGAGGGTCCCCTGGATATGAGAATGAATACCGGCGCGGCACTGCATGCCAGGAACCTGATTGAACAGCTCGATACAGCCGAGCTTGCCGACACGATCTACCGCTACGGCGAAGAGCGTTTTTCGCGCCGCATCGCCGCCCATATCAAAGCCCGTCAGGCCGACATCACCACAACTGCCGACCTGGCCATGATCGTGGCTGAAGCGATACCTGCCCGGCATCATCCCCGCAGCATTCATCCGGCGACGAAAACATTCCAGGCCCTGCGTATTGCCGTCAACAATGAGCTGCAGGCGCTTGAAACCGGGTTGCAGGCCGCCTGCGACGCGCTCACGAGCGGCGGGCGCATGTGCGTGATCTCGTTCCACTCGCTCGAAGACCGGATCGTCAAAACCATGTTTAAACGCTGGGCGGCCGGCTGTGTGTGTCCGCGCGATCTGCCGGTATGCGCCTGCGGCTGCACGCCGCGCGTCCGTATCGTCACCCGCAGGGCTGTACGGCCCGGCCCGGCCGAGCTCAGCGCCAACGCACGCGCGCGCAGCGCCAAATTGAGGGTCGCGGAGAAAGTGTGACAGCATGACAGAGCGTTTTATTCATACCAATTACCTGGCGCGCCAGAAGGTGCGGGGAGCGAAATCACGCGAGCAGCTGCTGCCGCTGGGCGTGGTTGTCATGGGCCTGCTGGTGCTGCTGAGTGTTTTTTGTTTTTTGTGGGTGCGTATCTACATTATTGATATCGGCTACCGTATATCGGAAACGCTGGAAGCCGGCAAAGAACTGCAGGAGGAGAACCGGCAGCTGCGCATCGCGCGCGCTTCCCTGATCGCTCCTGCGCGTATCGAGAAAATCGCCCGTGGCGAATTGGGCATGGTTGAACCCGAAACACAACAGGTGGTTACGTTGCGATGGTAACAATTCAGGCACGCAGTGAGCTCAGGATCAGCATCAGGCTTTGCGCCCTGTTGTTTATCGTATGTTTTGCGATCATCGGCATCCGCGCATGGTTCCTGCAGATCCTGCGTTCGCCGGAACTGACCCGCACGCTTGAGCGTCAGTATAAAACCAGCGTGCTGCTTGCTCCCAAGCGGGGCACGATCTATGATCGTAACGGCAACGAACTTGCCATCAGCGTTCAGGTTGAATCCCTGTTCGCACGCCCGAACCGCATTACTGACCCCGGCCGGGTTGCCGGGCAGCTCGCGCGCATCCTGGGGCAGAAGGCGGACGGGATCGCACACAAACTCCGGGAGGAAAAACCTTTTGTATGGATCGAGCGCAAAATTTCCCCCCGGCAGGTCCAGGCCGTGCGCGCGCTCGATGAGCCCGGGCTCGAGTTTGCAACCGAGAGCAAACGGACCTACCCCAACGGCGAGCTTGCCGGTCAGGTGCTGGGCTTTACCGGGCTTGACTCCGAGGGGCTCGAGGGGCTTGAATTCAAGCTGAATGAAACGCTGAGCGGTACGCCCCAGCGGGTGGCTGCCAACCGTGATGCGCGCGGACGGCGTCTGTTTTCCGAAGGCTTTTGCAGCTCCGCCCAGGATGACGGCAGCGATGTCTACCTGACGATCGATAAAACCATTCAATACATAGCTGAAAAAGAACTTCAGTCCACGGTCGAGGCTGCAGGCGCCAGGCATGGAATCGCCATCGTCATGGACCCCTGGAACGGTGACGTGCTGGCAATGGCTGTGGCACCCCTGTTCGATCCGAACCGGTATTCGCAGTGCAGGCCGGAGGTGTGGCGCAACCGTGCTGTTACCGATGTCCTGGAGCCGGGGTCGACCTTCAAGATATTTGTTGTTGCCGCGGCCCTTGAAGAGAAGATCATCACCCCGGATGACAGTTTTTTCTGCGAGAACGGCACCTACCGGATCGCGGGACGTACCATCAGTGATGTGCATCCCTATGGCTGGCTGAATGTGGCCCATATTATAAAATATTCGAGCAACATCGGTGTGAGCAAAATTTCCCGGCACGTCGGCACGCCGGTTTTTTATGAGTATATCCGTAAATTCGGTTTCGCGCAGGAGACCGGCATTCAGATACCTGCCGAGGCCGCAGGCAGCGTGCCGCGCCCCCACCGGTTACCCGAGCACACCCGCAGCGCCATCGCGTTTGGACACAGTATTGCGGTAACACCCTTGCAGCTTGCGCAGGCATACAGCGTGATAGCCAACGGCGGTGTTCTGGTCAGGCCGAATGTGGTCAGGATGCTCAAAACCCCGGAGGGGCGGATTCTGCCCGGCGGGGCCAAACCCGAGGGGCGGCGTGTCATTGATCCCGCCACTGCGCGGATCCTGACCGCCATGCTGCAGTCGGTCGTGGAGGACGGCGGCACCGGCACGAGGGCCGCCGTTCCCGGTTTTACTGTCGCGGGCAAGACCGGCACCGCACGCAAGCCATACGAAGGCACCTATTCCAACAAACGCCTTGTCGCATCATTTGCCGGTTTCTGCCCGGCGGATAATCCGCGGATCAGCGTGGTTGTTATTATTGATGAGCCGCAGACCTTGACGTACGGGGGCCAGAGCGCAGCGCCGGCGTTCAGCAGGATAGCGCAGCAGGTCCTGAATTATTTGAATGTCGCTCCGCGTGTGCAGGTCGCATCCGGGGCGGTTCCCTGGAAGACACCGGAGCATACATACCTAGCGGCGGACAGATCCGGATGACGTGTGCACAGCTGAGAGATCTGCTTACCAACGCCAGCCCCTGCGGTGCACCCGCGGGGGATATTGCCTTTATTACGGCTGATTCACGCAAAGCTGCGCCCGGGTGCCTGTTCGTGGCCCTGCGCGGGCTCCGTGACGACGGGCACTGTTTTCTGGATGATGCCTACAGCCGGGGCGCCCGTGTATTCGTAACCGAAACGCCCTATCGGCGCGAGGATGCCTTCAGCCTGACCGTTCCTGACGCACGCGCGGCCCTGGCCGTGCTGGCAGGCTCCTGGTACGGCGAGCCGACCCGGCGGTTAAAGCTGATAGGCATTACGGGCACCAACGGCAAGACCACGACCGCTCATATCATTGAAACGATCCTGGAGGGGACCGGCACAAGCGTCGGCCTGGTCGGCACGGTCGAGTACCGGTACCCCGGCTATTGCCGGCAGGCCCGGCACACCACGCCTGATGCCCTTGAACTGCAGGAGCTGTTTGACCGCATGGAGCACAGCGGCGTGCAGTGGGCGGTCATGGAAGTATCCTCACACGGTCTTGACCAGCGCCGTGTTGACGGCTGCCATTTCGACGCCGCTGTTTTCACGAACCTGACGCCGGAGCACCTGGATTATCACCGGGACATGGCATGCTACGGCGCAGCCAAACAGCGTCTGTTCCGCGAGGTCCTGCCGCGCAGCGCCAAGAAGGCCGTTGCCGTCATCAACGCCGATGATGCGGCCGGCCCTGGTATCGCCGAGGACTGCCCCGTTCCCGTGATTACCTTCGGCCTGAACGGCGGTGATGTGCGCGCCGGTGACGTGCACTGCTCGCTCGACGGTATCCGGGCCACCATTACCGTGCATGGCCGCGAGCGGTTTGCGATCCGCTCCCGGCTGGTCGGCCTTTTCAATGTATACAATATCCTCGCGGCGGCCGCCGTGTGCCGGGCACTGGATACAGGCGTCGACGCTGTCGCAAGCGGTATCAGCCGCGCAGGCGGCGTCCCGGGCCGCATGGAGCGCATCGAGAACGACCATGGCATCCTGGTGTTTGTCGACTATGCGCATACGGCCGATGCCCTCGAGCAGGTTCTGGCAACACTCAGGGATGCCGGGGCTGACATGATCATCACGGTGTTCGGCTGCGGGGGCGACCGCGACCGCGGCAAGCGCCCCGCGATGGGATCGGCTGCCGCGCGTTTCAGCTCTCTTGTCATTGTGACCTCGGATAACCCGCGCAGCGAGGATCCCGCGGCGATCATCGCCCAGATCGAGCCGGGCCTGCTCGCGCAGGGATTCAGCCGGCAGGAAGCCGGCGACATATCGCGCGCCGCGACGGGTGCCTATTGCACCGTGCCTGACCGCCGGGAGGCGATCAGGCGGGCGATTTTTGTTGCGGCGCCGGGTGATGTGGTCCTGATTGCGGGCAAGGGCCATGAGACGATCCAGCAGTTTGCAGACGGACAGTGCCGTTTTGATGATCGCGAGGAGGCCCGCGAGGCCCTGAACCTGCGCAGGCGGCACACGGAATGAGCCCCGGCAACAGGAGCGCCAGCAGAGCATGAACCTGAGCATCGCCGACATTTTGAACGCAACCCGCGGCACATTGCTGGCCGGCGGCGCTTCGGCGCGTGTATCCCAGGTTGTGATCGATTCACGCAGGGCCGCTGCCGGCAGCCTGTTTGTGCCGCTGCGCGGAACGCGGCATGACGGTCATGCCTTTATCGCCGCTGCATTTGAACAGGGAGCTTCCGCGGCATTTACCGAGCAGGCGGATGCGGCCCTGATGGACCGTTTCCCTGGCCGGGCGCTGCTCGGGGTTGAGAATGCCCTGCAGGCACTGGGCGACATTGCGGCGTGCTGGCGGCGTATGTTCAGCCTCACGGTTATCGGCATCACCGGCAGCAACGGCAAAACCACGACCAAGGAAATGACAGCCGCCATTATCGGCCGCAGTCACGGGTGTTTGAAGAACGAGGGTAACTTCAACAACCTGATCGGTCTGCCCCTGAGCGTTTTACAACTTAATGCCGGGCACCGCGCGGCTGTTTTTGAAATGGGTATGAGCGAGCCGGGAGAGATCAGGCGTCTTGCAGAGATCGCCGCTCCGGGCATCGGCCTTGTCACCAATGTCGGGCCCTGCCACCTGGAGCAGCTCGGCTCGCTTGATGCGGTCGCGGCAGCCAAGGCAGAGCTTTTCGAGGCGCTCGGGCCTGATGATTGTGCGGTCGTCAATATCGATGATGAGCGCGTCAGGGCTATTAAGACGGGTGCCGGACGGGTGGTGACCTACGGGCTCGCTGAAGGTGATGTGCATGCCGCGCATATCCGGCACAGCGATGGAGGCGAATCCGTGTTCGAACTGCATGTCGGACAGTACAGCGCTTCCGTGCGGCTCGCGCTGCCGGGTGTGCATTTTGTCAGTAACGCGCTGGCTGCGGCCGCTGCCGCTCATGCCGCGGGAGCCGCCCTGGATGATATCGCGGCCGGCCTGTGCGCGAGCCCCCCGCTCGCCGGGCGCATGCAGCGGCTTTCGTTCCGGGGACTGAACATTATCAATGATGCCTATAATGCCAATCCGGTCTCGATGCGTGCGGCCCTGGACGCGCTGAGCGCAGAGCAGCGCAGCGGGCGCACGATCGCGGTGCTGGGCGACATGCTTGAGTTGGGCACACGCTCAGCCGACTATCACCGCGATATCGGCGCGTATGCCGCCCGGCTCGATATCGGCCTTGTGTTTGTGCTGGGATCTTTTGCCCCGGCGGTGTGCGACGGCGCCCTGGGCGCGGGCATGCCGAAAGAGCGCATCCGGGCCTTTGAAACACTGGATGCGCTGGCCGGTGCGCTTGCTGAAACAACCGGAACGGGCGATGTTGTGCTGCTGAAAGGCTCGCGCAGGATGCGGCTTGAAACGCTGCTTGAGTTGCTGCCCGATGCCGGCGGCAGATTATGATAGGAAGGCACTGATGCTGTATTATTTCCTCTATCCGCTGCATACTGAATACATTATTTTTAATGTGTTCAAGTACATAACGTTCCGCACGATCTACGCGACCGTGACGGCGCTGCTGCTGACACTGGCCCTCGGTCCCCTCGTGATCGGCCTGCTGCGGAGGAGCAGCTTCAAGCAGAACGTGCGCAGCGACGGGCCCGCCACGCACCTGGTCAAGGAGGGAACGCCTACCGGCGGCGGCATTCTCATCCTGTTCGCGGTCGTTACTTCGACCCTGCTGTGGGCCGATGTCGCCAGCAGCTACGTGTGGATCGTGCTGCTCGCGACCATAGGCATGGGGGTGATAGGTTTTCTTGATGACTGGAAGAAGATCCGGCATGCGAACACGCGCGGCATCACCGCGCGCGAGAAACTTTTGCTGCAGGCGGTGGTTGCCGCCGGGGTGGCGGTTATCCTGTACTGTCAGGCCGGATTCGACGCACAGCTCAGCGTGCCGTTTTTCAAGAATTTCAAACCCGATATCGGGGGCTGGTACGTGCCCTTCGCGATCTTCGTGATCGTGGGCGCGTCCAATGCCGTCAATCTGACCGACGGGCTTGACGGGCTGGCCATCGGGCTTGTGCTGATCGTATCGGCCACCTACATGGTATTTGCCTATATGACCGGCCATGCCGTGCTGTCAGAGTACCTGCGTATTTCTCCTATTTCCGGGGCAGGCGAGCTGACCGTTTTTTGCGGGGCCATGGTCGGTGCCAGCATGGGTTTTTTATGGTTCAACAGCCATCCGGCCCAGGTGTTCATGGGCGACGTGGGGTCACTGTCGCTGGGGGGATCACTGGGAACCGTCGCCGTCATCACCAAGCATGAAATCCTGCTGGCTATTGTCGGCGGCATGTTTGTCATTGAGGCGCTGTCGGTCATCATCCAGGTCGGGTCCTTCAAGATGCGCGGCAAACGCGTGTTCAAAATGGCGCCGCTTCACCATCATTTCGAGCTGACCGGCTGGGACGAGTCCAAGATCATCGTGCGTTTCTGGATCATCGGCATCGTGATGGCGTTGCTGGCCGTGAGTACGCTGAAACTGAGGTAGTCATGGAATTGAGCGGAAAAAAAATACTGGTAGCCGGTTTCGGCAGAAGCGGCCGTGCGGCAGCCGGTTTTTTGCTGTCCAGGGGTGCCCGCGTGACTGTCTGCGACCGCAACGAGCGCCTGCAGGTCCCCCGCGAATTCACGGATCAGGGCATGCACGTCGAACTGGGAGAATTTGCGGTCCGGACGTTTACCGCGCAGGACATGATCGTGCTGAGCCCCGGCGTACCGCTCATGTCGCGCGCGTTGATCGAGGCGCAGGCCAGGGGCATTCCGGTCATCAGCGAGGTGGAGCTCGCCTACTTGCACATCCGTGCTCCTCTGATTGCGGTTACGGGAACCAATGGGAAGACCACGACCACATCCCTGCTGGGGCATCTGTTCGAGCATGCCGGCAGGCGGGTTTTCGTCGGCGGCAATATCGGCGTACCGCTTATCAATGCCGCATCCCTTGCGTCCGAACCGGACTATGTCATCGCCGAGATCAGCAGCTTTCAGCTTGAAACCATCGAGAGCTTCCGCCCGCGGATCAGCGTGCTTTTGAATATTACCGACGATCATCTTGACCGCTATGCCTCCTTTGACCAGTACCGGCAGGCGAAGGCCGCGATCTGCAGGAACCAGCGCGAAGATGATTTCCTGATCGCGAACCGGGATGACCCTGCGCTGCAGCCGATATGCGCCCGGACGCGCGCCACCGTTTTTTCTTTCAGCCGCAGCTCATTGCTGCCGTGCGGTGCGTTCGACGACGGAAATCTGAATTGCGTCTTTCCGGGCCGGCCGTCCCTGAGCATAGCCACCGGGCGGGCCGGCCTGATCGGCAGCCATAACCGCGAAAATATGCTTGCCGCCGTTGCGGCCGCGTACCTGTGCGACCTGCCCGTCCACGCGATCCAGGAGGCTGTTGAAACGTTCCGCAGCCTGCCGCATCGCATGGAGTTCGCCGGAGAGATCAACGGCATAACCTATATCAATGACTCAAAAGGAACCAATGTGGGGGCCTGCGTCAGCTCCATTGCCGGTGTGAACGGCCGGCTGGTCCTGATCGCCGGGGGGCAGGACAAGGGCGGAAGTTACGCGCCGCTTCTCGGGCCGTTGCGTGCCAAGGCCCGCGCCTTGGTGCTGATCGGCGAGGCCGCCGACCGCATGCAGGCGGAACTGGCGGACTGCACGACGGTCGTGCGGGCCTCTTCGCTTGATGAGGCGCTTGCCGCGGCCACGCGCCTCGCACGCCCGGGTGACAGCGTGCTGTTTTCTCCGGCCTGCGCCAGTTTTGACATGTTCGACAATTACGAGCATCGCGGCAACTCTTTTAAAGAGCTGGTAAAAAACATTGAATGTTCGGTGTGCGGCCATGCAACATAAAAGCCTTACCCAGAGTATCCTGCTGTTCGGTCCGCTGCTGCTGACGGGGCTGGGGATCATTATGATCTACAGCGCCAGTTCCATTTTCGCCGCGTATAAATTTAATGACGGCGGTTATTTTATGAAAAAACAGTTTGTCTTCGCTGTCGTGGGAACGCTGGGCCTGCTGCTGTTTATGCGCATCCCCTATGAGCGTCTGCGCTGCCTGGCCTATCCGCTCTGGGGTTTGAGCGCGGCCCTGCTGGTGTGTGTGCTGCTGCCGGGCATCGGAACCGAGATAGGGGGCGCCGTGCGCTGGCTGCGTATCGGTCCGCTGTCCTTTCAGCCCGCTGAATTCGCCAAGCTCGCGGTGATACTCCTGATGGCGTATTCCCTGTCCAAGAAGGGCCGCGACAAGATCAAGAATTTTTCGATCGGAGTTGTACCCCATCTTCTGCTTGTTGTTCCGCTGTGCGCGCTGATCCTCGCGCAGCCCGACTTCGGGACCTCGGCGTTGATAGCCGTCCTGATGTTCAGCATGCTGTGTATCGGCGGCGTGCGGCTGCGCTATCTGGCCGGGCTTGCCGCGGGCGCGATTGCGGCCGCCGTACCGCTGGTCATTCTCAGGGGCTATCGGCTTGAGCGTCTGCTGACCTTTCTTGACCCATGGGAACGATCAAGCGGATCGGGCTTTCAGATCGTACAGTCCTTTCTTGCCTTCGGTGCCGGCGGTCTGCGTGGCACGGGGCTGGGCAGCGGTACCCAGAAGCTGTTTTATCTGCCTGAGCCCCATACGGACTTCATTCTCGCGGTTATCGGTGAAGAGCTCGGTTTTGTGGGGGTCATGGCGGTCGTTATCGTGTTCGTCGCGATCATCGTGTGCGGACTCAGGGTCGCCATGCACGCTCATGATCTGTTCGGGGCATATGTCGCCCTGGGCATCGTCATGCTGGTCGGCATTCAGAGTTTTATCAATATGGCCGTGGTGCTGGGGCTGCTGCCGACCAAGGGCATGCCGTTGCCGTTTATAAGCTACGGCGGGACTTCTCTGGTCATGAACCTGATGGCTATGGGGGTTTTGTTGAACATTTCATCGCATGTGGAAGTCACGACGCAATGAACATTACCATTACCGGCGGCGGAACCGGCGGGCATTTTTTTCCGGCACTGGCCGTCGCACAGGAGTTTCAGCGCTTCGACAGCACACATGCGATCCAGTTTATCGGCAGCGCGCGCGGTATTGAAGCGCAGGTGCTGCCGAAAGCGGGGTATGCATTGCAGACGGTTGCTATCAAAGGATTCGCGGGGAAAGGTGTCGTGAAAAAAATCGAATCGCTTGTATCGATCATTCCTGCCGTTCTGCACGCCCGCAGGCTGCTGCGCGTGTTCGGGTCCGACATTGTCATCGGCTTCGGCGGCTACATATCGTTTCCGGCCGTGATCGCCGGACGCCTGCTCGGTCTGCCGGTTGCCGTGCACGAGCAGAACAGCGTACCCGGGCTTTCCAACCGCCTGCTGGCGGTCTGTGCCCGGCGTATTTTTGTAACCTATGAAGAAAGCAGGCGTTTTTTCCCCGCGCACAAGACCGTTCGTTCCGGGCTGCCGTTGCGGCCGTTTCCCGTTGACCGGCACGGGGAACGCTCCGGGGACGGAACGTTGACCATGTGCGTTCTGGGCGGAAGCCAGGGCGCCCGCGAGATAAACACTGCGGTGATCGGTGCCCTTCCGGTGCTCGCCCGGTGCGGAACATCGTTGCGTTTCATTCATCAAACCGGTCCGCAGGACGCCGGCCGGGTCCAGGACGCGTACCGGCGGGCCGGACTGCAGGCGACGGTCGCCCCTTTTTTCGACGACATGCTCGCACGTTTTCTTGAGACCGACCTTGTGATTTCCCGCGCCGGTGCCGGTACGCTTGCCGAACTGGCAGCCTGCGGCCGGGCCTCGATCCTGATTCCCTATCCCTTCGCGGCCGGGGACCACCAGAGGAAAAACGCCCTGATGTTCCAGCAACAGGGCGCTGCACTGCTGCTGGAAGCCCGCGACCTCAGCAGTGAGGTGCTGGCGCGCCGGGTCATTGATCTGCTGGGCGAGTCCGGGCGTCTGCGCCGCATGGCGCAGCAGGCCCGGCTGCTGGCGCAGCCGCGGGCCGCGCAGATAATCGTCGAGGAGTGCTGCCGACTGGCGGCGGCGTAGACAAGGAGCGGCCGATGATACTGAACATACGTAACCGCATCAACCACGTGATCCTGCATGCGCTTTTGAGATGCAGGTATCAGGCCCGCAGGCGGCCCTGTATGATCAAATGCATTCTTGCGGCCGAGGGCCTGTGCATAAAAACCGGTCTGATACACTACGGCAGGCGGCATGCGTAGCTACGGAGAACGACGTGTATAAGAAGAACCAGCATATCCATTTCGTCGGCATCGGCGGCATCGGCATGAGCGGCATAGCCGAACTCCTGCTCAACCTCGGCTACCGCGTGAGCGGCTCGGACATGAAGGAAACCGACAGTACGCAGCGCCTTGCCGCGCTGGGTGCGGTTGTGTACCTGGGGCATGGAAAAAAGAACCTCAGGGATGCCGATGTCGTGGTGGTATCTTCGGCGGTCCGTTCCGACAACCCCGAGGTGCAGCAGGCGCATGACACGAATATACCCGTGATACCACGGGCCGAGATGCTCGGTGAGCTTATGCGCCTGAAGTACGGTATCGCCATTGCGGGCGCGCACGGCAAGACCACGACGACCTCATTGATCTCCTCGGTCCTCGAATACGGCAGCTTCGATCCGACCGTGGTGATCGGCGGCCGACTGCTCAAGACCAACACCAACGCTTTCCTGGGTGCCGGCGACTTTCTGGTTGCCGAGGCGGATGAAAGCGACGGTTCGTTTTTGACCCTTCCGCCGACCATAGCGGTCGTAACCAATATCGATCGTGAGCATCTCGATTATTACAGCGACATCGAGCAGATCAAAAACTGCTTCCTGCAGTTTCTCAACAAGGTGCCCTTTTACGGGTTGTGCCTGATCTGCCTCGACGATGAGCATTTGCAAAGCATTATTCCGCATATGGAAAAGCGTACCATGACCTACGGGCGCGCGAGCCAGGCCGACCTGCAGGCGCGCGATATCGCCTTTGACGGTATTGCCACCACGTTTACGGCCTATTTGCGGGATCGCAAGCTGGGCAGGATAACGATGCGTCTTCCGGGCAGCCATAATGTCCTGAACGCTCTGGCCGCGATCGGGGTGGGGCTGGAGCTGGAGATCCCGTTTGCCGTTATCAGGAAGGCCCTCCGGGAGTTCAAGGGCATTCAGCGGCGTTTCCAGATGCTGGGGCAGCGCCGCGGCATTACCGTAATCGACGATTACGCGCACCACCCGACCGAGATCAAAATGACGCTCAAAGCCGCCAAACAGCTTAATGCGAGGCGGGTCGTGGTCCTGTTTCAGCCGCACCGCTACAGCCGTACCCAGCACCTGTTCAACGACTTCATGACCGCATTTTATGATGCCGACGTGCTGGTTGTGACCGGTATTTACGCGGCGAGCGAGCAGCCCATTGCAGGCGTGACCTCGCAGCGTTTGTATGAAGGTCTCAGGGAATACGGGCATAAGCACGTGCTGCATGCCCGCGACCTGCATCAGGCCGAAAAACTGGTACTGGAAACTCTGGAACAGGGGGACGTCTTTTTGACGCTGGGGGCAGGGGATGTCTGTACGATCGGTCCCCGGATCATGAAGGCCCTGCAGAAGCAGACCTGACAGGACAACGCTATAACAGGGAGAGCGGCACTATGAGAGATGGATCAGGCAGCACCACGGTAAAAACAAACGGCGGTAAGCGCGCTAGCCGGCTGATTTCGACGGTTTCGAGCCACATGGTAAATTATCCGCCTTCACTGCAGTCGACGAGGCCGGCGCGCAGACGGCAGACCCTGCTCGGCTCATGCCCGGCATGCCGGGCACGAAGCGCGGCGTGAGGGCTCAAACGGGTATATGCAAATGACGGGACAGCAGCATAGTAGCTCAGAGCTTTTCAGGAACAGACGCATCGGCGTTGTGCTGGGCGGAACGTCTCCGGAGAGCGATGTGTCGCGACGGAGCGGCTCGGCCATGGCGGCGGCCCTGGAGCGCCGGGGCTATACGGCCGTGTCCATTGAGGCCGACCGCGGTCTTGTCGAGGCGCTCGGACGCAACCGGATCGAGGTTGCCATGCTTGCCCTGCACGGCGTGCCGGGCGAGGACGGAACCGTACAGGGGCTGCTCGAGCTGCTTGGCATTCCCTATACCGGTTCCGGGGTGCTTGCAAGCGCGCTGGCGATGCATAAGGCCGCAGCGAAGAAAATATTTGTTTTTCACGGGCTGCCGACCCCTGCCTTCGAGGTTGTGACGGCACAGGAGGCAGTCAGACAGGGGGCCGACGCGCGTGTCGGTCTTGCATTGCCGTTCGTGGTCAAGCCCTGCGAGGCCGGATCGAGCATCGGCACCAGCATTGTTCGCGACATCGCACAGGCCGACGGGGCCTTGCGTTCGGCGGCAGCCCAGGGCGGCGGAGACGTTCTTGTCGAGTCCTATGTGGATGGCCGGGAGATAACCATCGGCGTGCTGAACGGCCGTGCTCTGCCGGCAATCGAAGTTCTTCCCCGTGACGGTTTTTATGATTACGATGCCAAGTATAACAGCGGAGAGGGGACCCGTTACAGCGACCGTCCGGATCTGCCTGCGGGATTGCATGAGCACCTGCAGCGGCTGGCGGAAAGCGCATACGGTGTTCTGGGCTGCGCCGGAGCAGCACGGGTCGATTTTATCGTTACCTCTGATGCACAGCCCACTATCCTTGAGGTCAATACGATACCGGGCATGACGGAGACGAGTCTTCTGCCCATGGCCGCCAGGCGGGCAGGTCTGTCGTTTGATGAACTCGTCGAGAGGATCCTGCATTCGGCCGCATTGTATGCGGCGGGAGCGAAAAGGAGCACAGCGGCATGAGAAGAAGAACTGTCCACAGAATGCACATGAAAAGAAAAGAGCGATGTCTGCGTGTACTGCGCATCGTCGGGGTGACGGCGGCTGCAGGTGCGGCATGTGCCGTTGCCGTGTGTGCGGTATGCATGATCTATAATGCGCCGGGTCTGCGCATTCGCCATATTTATGTCATCGGCTGCGAGCCGGTTATTGCCGAGGATGTGCTAGCGAACGCCGAGCCGTGTCGCAATGAAAATATTGTGGCCATCGACCTGCGCGCGCTCAGAAAACGTATCGAGCGCAATGCCTGGATCGAGCGGGCCGTTATACGCAGGCAGTATCCCGATACATTGTCGATCAGTGTCAGGGTACGGACGGCCCGGGCGGTTCTCGCGCTTGACGAGCCCTTTCTGGTCGATGCAAGCGGCATTGTTTTTACCCGTGCATCCGGCCACCATACTGACCTGCCGGTCCTGTGCGGCTTGACCCGGGCTGATTTCGAGCATGATGCATCACGTGCTTCCCGGATGATCGACGGAGCCTTGCAGATCATCGAAGGCCTGCAGGCCTGTGCATTGCCGCTTGACGGATATGTCCGTTTAACCTGCAACCGCGAACTCGGTTATACGCTGCAGACGGAGCCGAACGGGCCGGAGATTTATCTGGGGTTTGACGACTATGCGTTCAAGCTGGCGGCGCTGCCGCGGATGCTTGCCGATCTTCGCAGCCGGGGCTTGCGTGCCCGGTATATCCATCTGCATTCACATGAGCGTGCTTTTGTAAAGCTGGCCGGACAGGATGGCGACAGACGCCAGGCGCATGCCGTGCGCACAGCCGGCGCGGATCTGCCGTCCTGAGGGAGACGTACAGGTTTATTCATCAACGGAGAGAATACGCATATGGCAAAACGAAGCAGACCACTCGTGGCAATTGATGTCGGCACCACAAAGATTACCGCGCTTGCAGCCGAGCAGGAAAACGGCGAGATTATCATAACCGGATTCGGCGTACAACCTTCTCATGGCGTTAAAAAGGGCCTGGTCATCAATATGGACAGCACCGTTGATGCCATCCGCCGTGCGGTCGAGGACGCTGAGATTATGTCCGATATCGACGCGACGAGCGTACGTATCGGCATTGCCGGAAGTCATCTGCAGGGGTTTCAGAGCAGCGGCGCCATTCCGCTCAGCACTCGTGAGGTCCGCAAAATGGACGTGCACAGCGTGCTGGAGGCCGCCAAGGCTATCGTTATTCCGACAGAGCGGGAGGTCATACAGATCATTTCTCAGGAATACCGGGTCGACGATCAGGACGATATAGCCGATCCGCTGGGCATGTCGGGAGTGCGTCTTGAATCACGCGTGTATATCATCACGGGGGCTGTTTCGGTCGCGCGCAATGTCGTTAAGTGCATAAATCGCAGCGGTTTGAAGGTCTCCGACATGGTGCCGCATCACCTTGCATCGGCCGAGGCGGTTCTTACCGGGGATGAAAAGGAACTCGGTTGTGCAGTTGTGGACATGGGCGGCGGCACAACCGACATCGCGGTGTTCGTACGCGGGAGTTTGCGTTATTGCGGCACGCTGCCGATCGGCGGCAACCAGATAACCTCCGATATTGCGATCGGACTTCGCACGCCGATCTCACAGGCCGAGATTATAAAAAAAGATTTCGGCCACGCCTCGTTTCCGGCCGATTATCCCGAGCATTCGATTGCGGTGCCGGGCATCGGCGGCGATGGCGAGCGTTCCATTTCCGCTGGTACGCTTTTTCGCATTATCGGCGCGCGGACCGAGGAAACGCTGCAGCTGGCACGCCGTGAGCTTATCCAGAGCGGCATGCTCGAGTATCTTGCGGCCGGTGTGGTGCTGACCGGCGGCAGCGCGCAGCTCGAGGGCCTGGCGGGAATGGCGGAACAGGTACTGGGTATGCCGGTCAGGATCGGCGTTCCGCAGGGTGTCAGCGGTATTACCGATGTCCGCCATCCGCAGTTCGCGACGTCGGTCGGCCTTTTGAAAACGGCTTCCCTGCAGAAGGTTGCCAGCGCACCGGCTGCCAACCGGAACGCCCGGAGTACATGGAAGCTTGGCGAGCGTGTCAAGCACTGGTTTGCGGAAGCTTTCTAACACAGGAATAGCATGAAACATGACGATAATTTATTTCAAGGAGGACTCAGATGACATTTACATTCGAACAACCAGTCAGGCAGGGGGCTTCAATCAAGGTAATAGGTGTGGGGGGCGCGGGATGCAATGCCGTCAATACCATGATAGCCGCGAAGCTGGACAGCGTTGATTTTATCGTTGCCAACACTGACCGGCAGGCGCTTGCGAACAATCGTTCACAGAACAAGATCCAGATCGGCGACAGCATCACCCGTGGACTGGGTGCCGGGGCCAATCCTGAGATCGGGCGTGATTCAGCGATTGAGGATATTGACAGGATCAGGCAGACAATGGAAGATGCCGACATGGTGTTCGTGGCTGCCGGCATGGGAGGCGGTACCGGAACCGGGGCAGCTCCAATAATAGCCAAGGCTGCCAAGGACATGGGCGCGTTGACCGTTGGTGTGGTTACCAAGCCTTTCAATTTCGAGGGCAAGCACCGCGCCCGTATCGCCGAAGAAGGTCTGCAGGAGCTGCGTGACTATGTCGACTCGCTGATCGTGATACCCAATGAGAAATTGTTCAAAATCGCAGAGAAAAAGACAACCCTGCAGGAAGGTTTTAAAATGGCCGATGATGTGCTGCTGCATGCCATCAAGTCCATTTCCGACCTGATCAATATGCCGGGCCTGATCAATCTTGATTTTGCGGATGTGAAGACTATTATGTCTGATATGGGTATGGCCTTCATGGGCATGGGGATTCACAGCGGCGACAACCGGGCTGCCGAAGCCGCGCGCAAGGCGATTTCAAACCCGCTGCTGGACGATATATCGATCAAAGGCGCGCGGGGAATGCTCATCAATGTTACCGGCAGCAGTTCGCTCAGTTTTGAAGACCTGGAGGAGGCTACCGGGTTTATCCGCGAAGAGGCGCATGAGGACGCCAATATCATTTTTGGTGCGGCGATTGACGAAAACATGGGGGATGATTTTCGTATAACCGTGATTGCCACCGGTTTTTCGCATGAATACCAACAGCAGCAGGAGCGCAGTGCAGCGGCCTGCGCGACGGAGCCGGTGCAGAAGGCCGGACCCGAGCTGGTGGCGGCGTCGGGACCGAATGCTGCAGAACAGCTTCCGGACATCGACCTTCCCAAGATACGGCATGACGCGAAGGTGATCAAGATCGGAACGATCATCAGTGAATACGGTGAGGACGGCGAATATGACATCCCGACCTTCGTTCGCCAGCAGCAGGTCATTTAATACCACGGCGTACAGCATGCAGTACTCCAGAGCTCCCGGACCTGAATCCGGGGGCTTTGTTTTTACGCATGGCGTTGCACGCTGCTACCGGGCAGCTCAACAGTCATCTGCCCTAACTTCCTGCCTGCAGGCTGAACGGATATACGTATGAGCGTACATGTGCCCCGTAAAAAAAAATTATTGCCGGCGGGGATGTACCGGGAGCATGAGCGCAGTTTTTTGAAGCCCCGCTGCGGCCGGGCACGCCTGCGTGTTGCGCTCGCGTTTCCGAACACCTATCATGTGGGCATGTCAAACCTCGGTTTTCAGCTGGTCTACCGGATCCTGACGCTGCATCCCGAGGTGTGCTGCGAGCGTTTTTTCTTGCCTGACCAGGCACCGCGCGCCGCAGGCCGCGGCGGGGGGCTGCGTTCAATTGAAAGCGGCGCGTACCTGCACCGTTTTGATTGTATCGCTTTTTCACTGTCGTTTGAAAGTGATTACCTGAATGTCGTGCGCATGCTTGCGCTGGGGGGCGTACCGGCCCTGCGTTCCGCACGGTCCCGGAGCGCGCCCCTTCTGCTTGCAGGCGGGGTCGCGGTCAGCATGAATCCTGAACCTCTGGCCGATATTTTTGATCTGTTCGCTGCCGGTGAGGCAGAGGCGGTGCTGCCCGATGTTATTGCACGTGCGCTGGAATGTCTGCAGCGGGGACGCGCGCGCGGTCTGTGCCCGGAAGATTTTGCGGACATCGGCGGCATATATGTGCCGGGACTCGCGGCTCCGGTGTATGACGGGCAGCGCCTGCTCGGCATGCGGAGCCAGGCTTCGGCCGGCCTGCCGGTCATTGCGCGGCGCCCTGCCGATGCCGATACCTGCCACGGCAGCTCCTGTATTCTGAGCCCCCATACGCAGTTTGCCGACATGGCGCTTGTTGAGGTAAGCAGGGGCTGTCCGCACGGGTGCCGTTTCTGCGCCGTCGGCAGCCTGTATCCGCCCTACCGCAGGCGTTCTCTTGCGATCCTGCAGGAAGAAATTGAGCCTTTGCTGCAGCAGAATGTCAGGATCGGCCTTCTTGGCGCGGCGGTTTCCGACCATCCCGATCTCGTAGCGTTAATGCGCTGTATCGTGGGCCGCGGCGGCCATATATCCATCTCATCGCTGCGGGCCGACGCGCTGTCTTCCGAGATGGTCGCCCTGCTGACAGCCTGCGGACATACCACGTTTACCATAGCGCCGGAGTCTGCAACCCAGCGGATGCGGGATGTGCTTGGCAAGGGCATTTCTCATGCCGACATCATGCACGCAACGGACCTGTTCGCAGAGCATGGTGTGTCCTCTATTCGTCTGTATTTTATGATCGGGCTGCCGTGTGAGTACGACGAGGATTGTGTGGCCATCGCGCAACTGGCGCGTGAGGTTGCCGCACGATACCGTACGGCATGTGGGGGCCGCGACCGCCTGAGGCGTCTGACGCTCAGTGTCAGCCCGTTCGTGCCCAAGCCGTTTACACCTTTTCAGTGGCACCCGTTTGAAACCCCTGTCAGCCTCAAAAGGAAACTGGCGCTGCTCAAGGGGGAACTGCGTACGGAAAAAAAGATAGTGTTGAGTTGTGATTCACCTCGGCTGAGTCTTGTGCAGGCGCTTTTGAGCACCGGAGACCGGCGGATGACGGAAATCCTGTTGAGTGCGCATGCGCTGCGGGGTAACTGGACGCGGGCTTTCCGACAGAACGGGTTCGATCCGGAAGCGAGTGTTTGCCGCCAGCGTTCGCGCGACGAATATCTGCCCTGGGATGTGCTCGATCACGGGATCGACAAGGCTATGCTCTGGCGGGAGTACCGGAAGGCCATCGAAGCCGGTAGCGGCTGTTGAAAAATCGTGCTGCAGGGTTTGGTTTTTAGAAAATCGCTATCGTTGTCGGAATCGGTATCGAAATCGCCGGGGCCGCTGATGCGCACAAGGAGTGTCATGCCAGCTGTTTTCCTCCGGTATTTCCTGCCGGTCGTTTACTGTGTATTTTTTAGAGCGTATTTTTTTATTGTAGCCGCTTTTACAGGAGAACCCGTTCGTGGTGAGCCTGTCGAACCATGAACGGGTGTGCAACGCGATATATGATCTATTCGGCCTTCGACAGGCTCAGGGCGAACCGATGATGTTGTAAGGCTTTGCTAGTTAGAAAAATGCCCTGGGACCCGATTTCGATACCGATCCCGATAGCGATGTGGGGAGTATGAAGCCTGTTTGTAAAGCGTGGGTGGGTTGAACATGTGCCTCCCGGGTCAGGAGGCGGCCTGTTGCTGCGAGTTGCCAGGATGGCTGTCTACAGCAGGCGGGGCTGGTGGGTGTTTTTGCGTTTCCTTTTGCGTGCGGGTTGTTCGAACGCTCCGATGCGGCGCTGCAGGGTGTTGCGTGAAACGCCCAGTACCTTGGCCGTTCTGCTCTTGTTGTTTTTCAGGCGGCGCAGGACGGTATTGATATAGATATGCTCGATTTCCTCCAGCGTGAAGAAGTCTTCGCGGCTCAGGAAGCTTTCGAGCGCGATCGCTTTTTTGGAAATATTGAAGCGGATGTCGTCCTTCGTGATAAGCGGGCCGTCGGCAAGCAGCACGGCGTTTTCCATAACATCGCGCAATTCGCTTACATTTTCGGGCCATTCATAGCCCTCAAGCAGGGAGAGTGCCCGGCTGTGAATGCCTCCGATGTCCTTGCCGTATTCCTTGCTGAATTTATCCATGAAAAAAGTCGCAAGGGGCCTGATGTCGTCCCTGCGGCTGCGAAGCGGCAGGATCGTGAGCAGGTAGGGGTTGAACAGCGCGATGGATCGACTGTCCTTTGCACGTGAGCCGGTTCCCGGCAGCGGATCCTTTGATGAAAAGATCAGTCGCACCGGGGAGCCCCCGTTATCGTTCATCGACTGAACTTTTTGTGCGAGCAGTGCCAAAAGCTCCCGTTTTACTTTTTCTTCAAGCTTGCCCAGATCGCGCAGGAATAATGTCGACTCGGGCTGGTGCAGTTCGCGGCCGTCACAGGATCCGGGAAAACCGGCCAGGGCAGAAAAGCAGCTGTTGATTTTTTCCTCGAAATGATCGAACGGCAGATTGACGCAGTTCATGGTGACGAAGGGAGCGTTCGGTGAACGGCTGTAGTGAATGCTTTTGGCAAGCAGTTCCTTGCCTGTTCCGCTCTCTCCGGTGATCAGGATGGAATGATACTTGTTTTCAGAGAGTCCTTCGCATTGCTGGTAAAGCTGTTTCAGGCTGTTGGTAAGATACACAACCGGAAGGTACTCGATATTTTTTTCGAGAAGCTGTGTGCGGCTCATAGCTGCTTTTTTAGATGCCGTATTGGGTGTGTTTGCTGGTTTTTGTGCTGCAAGACAAGGAACACTAATAGATGAACAGGGCCGCGCAAGTCAAGAGATATTTAAAAAAAATTTTTTACCAAGCTATGTCGGGCAGATAGAGACGACGCTGGTGCGGGGTTGAGGGGTGGGTGCAGCGGTTTTTGCGCAGGGGTGTAGAAAACATCAGGTAATTCAGGGGGCTTGCAAGTTTTTCGAGACTCGATTTTTACTGCCCGCGTATGGCAAAAAATAGTATTGTCAATGCGGGAAAATATTGTATGATTACCGGACTGTATAATGTTCGGGCGCAGCGGACCCGTATCTGTTGCGCGATACTTCGGCCGAATCGTTTAGGTATGCAGGGCTGATGCATCGCGGACGCCTTAATCCGGCCGCCTCCCGCGGACGCGACGTGCTGAGCTCAGCCGGCTGTCAGTAGTTCCGTTTTTTTTTCGTTCATGTGCAGGTTGTGGTGCAGTCTACGTGGCAATGCCCTGTCGTTGCAGGCAATTGGGCGCCCGCAGGGAATGAAGAGGCATGCGGCCGTGATGCAGGATGCCGCGACTGGACAGAGCAGGGATGGTTTGATGATGCCGTTTACCCGTGATGATATAAAAAAAAATCCGCCCCGTGTCTTGTGCAAAGGCCGGTGGGCCAATGCGGACCTGTTCCTTTTCGAAGCCGGTTCACAGACCTGGGTGATCAAGGACTTCAGCCCCTGCAGGGTGCCGGTCAGGTACACGATCGGTATATTTATGGTGCGCCGTGAACTGCATGCGCTCAATCGCCTGCAGGGCATCCCCGGCATCGCGGACGAGCCGTTTCGCCTCAGCCCGTTTGCGCTTGCATATCGCTATATTCCCGGCATGACCCTGAAGGAATCCCGCCGCACGGGCAGCATTACCCCTGATTTTTTTCAGAACCTTGAGGATATCGTGCGGCGCATGCACGCACGCAACATCGTACACCTCGATATCCGTTACATGCGCAATATCCTGATAACCCCCGAGGGAACGCCGGCGATACTGGACTTTCAGTCCTGCCTGGACCTTGACCGCATTCCGCGCGTTTTTCATCGCCTGCTCAAGGCGATTGACCTGTCAGGGGTTTACAAGTGCTGGCAGAAGGTCTGTCCCGGCACCCTGGACGCTGAGCGGTCAGCGCTGCTCGAAGCGATACAGAAAAAACGCTCTTTGTGGATTTTTAAGGGCTATCCCCTGGGCACCCGTTTTTCAAGGCGATAACCGATTTGTGTTCATCGACCGCAGCCATGATCCCTAAAAAATTTTTCAGGCACCTGCTGGAATACCTGGGCGCACGCCTGCTTGTGGCAGTGGTGCGTCTGCTGCCCGTTGCCGGCGCCATAGCGCTGGGCCGGTTTCTGGGCGTTGCCGCAGGGTATGTCATTAAAAGCCGCATGCAGCTTGGCCATGAAAATCTCCAGCGTGCGTTCGGCGACCGGTTTACCCACGAGGAGCGCTGCCGCATCCTGCGTTCCCTGATGGCGCTGCTGGGCGAGGCGCTGGTAGAGTCGGTTATCATCACGCCTGACGACGTTGCGAAAAACGTGGAGGTCGAGGGGTTCCACCATATCGAACAGGCTCTTGAGTCCGGCCGCGGGGCCATTCTTCTGGGCCCGCATCTGGGCATGTGGGAGCTGGCCGGGCATGTGTTCGGCACACGCCTGAGCCGGGCGGCCACGCTGTACAAGCCTTTAAAAAACAGGTTTATTGATCGTTATGTGCTTGCCTCGCGTGCACAGAGCAACATGGTGATTATTCCCAATCAGAACACGCTTACCTCGGTCATGCGGCGCCTGCGCGCGAACTACGCGGTCGTGTTTCTCTACGATCAGAATGCAGGCCGCAGCGGTGTCATGGCAACGTTTTTCGGGCTACCGGCAATGACGTATGCAGCGCCGGCAGCCTTGTCGCGCAAAACAGGCTGTCCGGTCGTTCCGGGGTACTTTATCAAGCTTCCCGGTTTTCGCCGCCACCGGATGGTTATGTGTGCGCCCATCCAGCCGGTCGATACCGGTAGTCCTGAGCAGGATGTGCTTGCAACCGTTCAGCGCTACAATGATTTTATTGAAGATGTCGTGCGCAGGCATCCTGATCAGTGGTTCGGCTGGCTGCATAACCGCTGGAAGATTTCACGCAGGGCGCAAGCTGCCTTGCAGCAGCCGTGACAGAGTTGCGCTGCTGCGGATAGTGGTATATATTATAATAAAGATTCTTAGTATAAAATATTTGTACAGCCCTCCTGGGCTGGTCTGTTGTGTGGACGTGGACGGGAAGTTTCTGTCCGCTTGGGAAACGGCTTTTTGGAAAGTGTTGTGCATGCGTAGTGTTTATATGCTTTTTATGTGTGTGCTGATGTGTGCCGCCCCTGAACCGGCACACGCCTATATCGGACCCGGCGCCGGTTTTGCCGTTGCCGGTTCGTTTCTGGTGCTATTTGCCGCTGTCGCTTCTGCCGGCATTGTTTTGATCACCTGGCCTGTGCGCGCTTGTGTCCGCATGCTGAGGTTTCGAAAGATCTATGCCCGCAGCCGCATCAGCAGGGCGATTGTGCTCGGGTTCGACGGCATGGACTTCGCCCTGACATCGAAAATGATCGAGGAGGGCAAGCTGCCGAATTTTGCCGCGCTGCGCGATCTGGGCTGCTTCAGGCCGCTGCGCTCGACCATTCCGCCGATCTCGCCGGTGGCCTGGTCATCCTTTCAGACCGGTGTCAACCCCGGTAAGCACAATATTTTCGATTTTCTCACGCGCGATCTGCAGACCTATGCGCCCCGGCTCAGCTCATCCGAGATCCGGGGTGCCGCACGAACGCTTCGCCTGGGCAAGTATGTGCTTCCCCTGGGCAGGCCCGACATCCGTCTGTTGCGCAAGAGTACGCCGTTCTGGAAAATCCTCGGCGACAACGGTATTTTCAGCAGCATCATCCGCGTGCCGATCACATTTCCGCCGGAGAAGTTTTACGGCGTGCAGCTTTCCGCCATGTGCGCACCGGACCTGCGCGGCTCGCAGGGCATTTTTTCGTATTTCACGACCGCCCCTCCCGCAGAGGGTGAGAGTACCGGCGGGGAGATTACCCGGGTTGCGAAAAACGGATCGACCATCACGGCGTCTTTGCTCGGGCCCGATGATCCGCTGCACACTGAGCATGCGCAATTGACGTGTCCGTTCTCGGTTGTGCTCAACGGTTCATCGCAGGCAGAATTGCGCATTAATGGATCGCACTATGTCCTGCGTGTCGGGTCATATTCGCCATGGATACCGGTCGTGTTCACGGCCTCTTTCGGCCGGAATATTT
>Ga0272442_10002825_pt1 | contig 24752 bp, 33 predicted proteins | sample SSMForm2O_FD_200262 | JGI IMG/M metagenome (GOLD analysis project Ga0272442, IMG submission 200262) | Marine sediment archaeal communities from Little Sippewissett salt marsh, Falmouth, MA, United States - SSM-Form-2O | ecosystem: Environmental > Aquatic > Marine > Wetlands > Sediment ... | reverse complement strand
CTGATCATAAAAATAGCGAAAAAACATATACCCAAACAGCATGAAAATACCCAAGGAGAGACAAAATGCCAAAACCCAAAGTTCTAATAACTAGACAATTTTTCAAAGAATCCATAGACTTGATAAAAACAGTAGCAGAAGTCGAGATCTACCCCAGCGAGGAAGATCCAATCCCAAGAGCCATCTTATTAGACAAAGTCCAGAATATCGATGGACTACTCCCAATGCTCACTGACAGCATAAATCAAGAGCTTTTGGATAGGGGTAAACACCTAAAAGTTGTCAGCAACTACGCAGTCGGATACAACAACATAGACATACCCGAGGCAACAAAACACAAAGTCATGGTAACAAACACACCAGACGTACTCACAGACACCACCGCCGACTGCGCATTCATGTTATTGATGGCGATAAGCCGCAGACTCGTCGAAGTAGACAAATATGTAAGAGACGGGAAATGGGTCAAAGCTTGGGGACCCAAGATGCTTCTCGGTTCAGACATCACAGGGAAAACACTTGGTATAATTGGTTTAGGTAGAATAGGGAAAGCCATGGTTCCTCGCGCACAGGGATTTAATATGCGGGTTCTTTATCACAATAGATCCCCAGATCTGGATTCAGAGAAAGAACTTGGCGTAGAATACAAGAGTCTAGACGAGATACTGGTTGAGAGCGATTATATCAGTCTCCATGTGCCATTAAACAAAGCCACCAAGCACATAATCGGAGAACCCGATCTCAAAAAGATGAAAGAGACAGCGTACCTCATCAACACAGCCCGTGGACCGGTTGTAGACGAGAAAGCATTAACAAAGGCACTCAAGGAAAAATGGATAGCAGGCGCAGGACTGGATGTTCACTATCAAGAGCCAACTGATCCCAATAACCCATTACTGAAACTAGATAACGTGATTGTAGCCCCACACATAGGAAGCGCTACCACCGAGACCAGACTAGCAATGGCTATGAAAGCAGCAACCAACCTAACTGCTGCCCTAAAGGGCGAGAGACCTCCAGATCTATTGAATCCCGAGGTTCTTGGCTAAATCCCATTTTATCGCACATTTTCTCGCTTACTACCCCTAGGGTAAATGAGTGAAAAATATCTCGTAATTTTTCATTATTTTATAGTTGATCGTTTTTTCGGTTACCTGTTCTCACTAGCCTGCTGATATCCTAAAAAACAAGGGTTATTGTCTCAGAATCCTGAGACAAAAATGCTAAAATTCGCCTCTCTTTTGACGCTCTCCCAAGACCTTGAGCATATCCTCAACCATGGCACCCAGATCATAGTCAGGAGACCAGCCCCACTCCTCACGAGCAGCACTGTCATTAATTGATTCTGGCCACGAATCAGCGATCTCTTGCCTGAAATCAGGCTCGTAAGTGATCTCAAACTCAGGGATATGTCTCTTAATCTCAGATACGAGTTCACGGGGATTAAAACTTACCCCAGCGAGATTGAAATCAGTATGATGCTTTAGGTTCTCCAAGGGCGCATCCATAATCATCCTGAATGATTTCAGACAATCAGGCATATACATCATAGGCAGAGTAGATTCAGGTCCAAGAAAACAAGTATATTTCCCATGCTTTATCGCCTCATAAAATATCTCAACAGCATAATCCGTGGTACCTCCCCCTGGAGGCGCAACATTACTGATGATCCCAGGAAGCCTCAAACCCCTGACATCCACACCAAATTTCTCGAAATAATAATTACCAAGAAGCTCCCCCGAGACCTTCGTCACTCCATACATGGTTCTAGGCTTGAGAACAGTCTCCTGTGGGGTCATTTTTCTTGGAGTTTCTGGGCCAAATGCCGCTATACTGCTTGGATGAAAAATCTTCTCAATGCTGCTTTCTCGTGCAACGTCCAGTAGGTTCTTGAAGCCATTGATATTGATATCCCATGCTGCCTCAGGCTGCATTTCTCCTTTGGCGCTTAGGAGAGCCGCAAGATGATACACCTCATTTATATCATATTGCCTGACAACCTCATCCAATCGTTTTTTATCTAAAACATCCACAGTCTCATAGATCCCCTGGATATTACTTGGAGAGGCTCTTCGACCCGATGCGATAATGTTTTCTGAACCATATTGTTTTTGCAGGTTGGGAACTAGCTCGGAGCCAATTTGACCTGTTGCTCCAGTAACCAGCACTCGCCTGATATCTCCACTCATATCAGAATCAATGTTTACTATGACAATAGGAATAAAACTATTACCCCATATAAGCAAAGAAACCCAGATATGGGTATTCTAATAAAAACTCCCTTTTTGTCACATCAATACGAGACAAAACCTCGATAAATACAGTAAATAAAAATAGTTCATTACTTTTACGTGAAACGATAAGAATAAACGGTCAAAGACCTCTATCAATCTGTGACACAATGAGAAATCCAGTTAGTTTTCTTCAGAAAGAGTATCAGGAATTAGTTGATAAAGCCCTTGACTGGCGACTGAAACAAGTGCAAGGAGCAAGCGAACCAGTCACCATGGTAGACGGCCAAGAAGTACTCGTACTCTGCGCCAACAACTATCTAGGTTTATCCACACACCCCAAACTCAAACAAGCAGCCCTAGAAGCCATCGAAAAATATGGCGTAGGATCAGGAGCAGTACGCGCCATTAGCGGCAACATGGATGTACACGTAGAATTAGAGGAAAGATTAGCAAAATTCAAGGGAGCTGAAGCGAGCCTCACATATCCAACAGGATTTATGGCAAACAGTGGTTTAATACCCCAACTTGTAGGTGATGGGGACATCATCATCAGCGATGAATTAAACCACGGGAGCATAATTGATGGTGTACGACTCGCAAAAGCGGATAGAGCAGTCTATAAACACAATGATATGAACAGCCTTGCTGAGATATTAGAGAAAACCGAGAAACATGATCCCGCTTATCGACGCATCCTCATAATAACAGACGGCGTATTCAGCATGGATGGAGACATAGCTCCATTAGATCAAGTAGCCAAACTAGGAGCCAAACACGGCGCCATGATATATGTTGATGACGCACATGGAGAAGGAGTTCTTGGAAAGGGAGGAAGAGGCGTAGTTAGCCACTTCAATCTAACTCACAAAGATGTCCAAGTTGAGATGGGAACATTCAGCAAAGCTTATGGAACCATAGGAGGACACATCTCTGGCTCAGACAGCCTAGTCAAGTTCGCATACAATAAGAGCAGGACATGGCTCCTCAGCAGTTCACATCCACCAGCCGTAGCCGCTGCAACCATCGCAGCTATTGATGTTCTTGAGACCGAGCCACAACATGTTGACAATCTATGGCGAAATACAGAATATTTCAAAAAAGCAGCAGACGATCTAGGGTTTAACACAGGAAACAGCCAGACCCCTATAATACCGATAATAGTTGGTGAAAGCCACAAGGCAAAAGCCTTGGCAGATGAACTATACAATCAAAGAGTCTACGTTGTTCCGATTGTTTTCCCCATGGTTGCACGTGACTTGGCCCGTATCAGGGTCCAGATGCATGCAAAACTGACCATTGAGCAATTAGATTCTGTAATTGGTAAGATAGAGCAAATAGGTCAAAAACTGGAGGTAATTTAGGGCTAATTACCCTACCTTTTTTCATCAAAAGATACGCTGCAATCTAGGGATTGAAGAACGCTGTCAATGGCTTTCCTTTTTTCTGTTTGAGTACCTCTGAGCAGTTTTGAGGAGTTAGTGCTTTGAACTCGTACCCTAGCTCTAGGAGCAACTCCAATGCATCTCCGGTAATATCAGGCGCTACAAGAATAGCCCTTACCGGCCTATTTTCATCTAGATCAATTACATCCATATACTTTTTCAGCTGCTCAACAGCCTTCTTATTAGCCTTAACACGCTTTATCTCAACAACAGTCAAGGTCCCGGTTGCATCATAACCAATAATATCAATGAAACCGGGATCTACAGCCATCTCTTTTGTCATTGGTCTGAACCCTGATTCAAGAAGATCGGGTTTATAGAGGATAGCCTCTTGCATCTCCTTCTCAGATGCATATAGGGTGAACTCAACGTTATCTTTTAAATCCATCACAGAGACCATCTGAAGCTCCGTGAAAGCAATCACCATAGACTCCTTCTCTTTGCGCCTAAAAACACGGATAACCAACCCATCTTGTACTAGTTTTGTGTGAAAAATGCTGCCTGATGGCTGCCAATTCACAGGAGAGTAATCCTTGGGGCGATGCACAAGAGCAGATCCATCGGGTTTGAAGATGACGAGACGCTCCCCTGCTTCCAGTTTACTGCTTGCTCTTCCATCATAGTCCACAGTACATTTTCCAGCGATTATTACAGTACGATGCCTAGATATGCCTTGTTTTATGACTTCAACTGCCTCTTTTAGACTGGGGGTTTGAAGTATTGTCTGTCTCTGGGGATGCTCCATTTGTTTTAGCCTACTTCAGTTATTATTGTGGTCCAGGCTGCGTTCATCTTCTGATCATATAGCATCAAATGCGATGTCGCATCATCTAGCAAGAATGTTCCATGTCCGGGATACATTCTCTGAGGCTTGAGGTCAACAAGCTTCTTGATGCTTTTCTTCCATTCATTCAGGTCAAATCCGGGTCCATTAATATATCCAAGCCTTCCAGAGGCACCTGCTATGTCTCCAGAGATAAGACTCTTTACATCATCCTCTTCGAAAACGAAGCTTATGCAGCCTGGAGTATGCCCTGGGTTATGAACAACCTTAAGCTCTACATCTCCAACCACGACAATATCTCCATCATCTATTGTATCATCTATTGGTGCAGCCTTAAACTCAAGACCCCGTTCCTGAGCCATATTGTATAAACTAAACTCGTTAAGAGTCTCTATGGCTTCTCTGTCAGCTGGATGACATAGTATCTGGGTTCCTGTTTCTTCTTTGATGTCATGGTTTCCTCCGATGTGGTCAAAGTGGCTGTGGGTGATCAGTGTCTTGGATATCTTCTTTGGGTCCAATCCGTCTTTTCTGATGTTCTCCAATATAGATGGGACTCCAAATCCGCCGCCTGTATCGATGAGAGCCATCTCATCTCCACCATCAACTAGAAAAATGTTACAGTCGCCACTTGGAGAGAGACCATATCCTGATCCACCTACAAGATAGACTCGTTCAGTGAGCTTCATATTACCAAGCAAACTTTACGCTCTACGGATTTTTAATAGATTCCCCCCAAAAACCGTGACTCTCAACAAGATATGATTGTATTCTTGATAACTTATCCAAAGATATCAAGGTGCTAACTGGGTTTATCGGTCTTTGAAAAAGAAAATGAATGGAGTGTTTATTCGTCGAACTGTGCCTTGAAACGGGATTCCATATCAGGGTAATAGTTGGCGTTAAACTCTTCGAGTTTCTCCGGGTGAGTCAGCTTAACATGGAAACGAACACCACCAGGACTCGCAGATTTCCTGTCACAATAAGGACAAACAAACTGCGTCATAGATTCTGCCAAAATACCAGCTCCAATTAATTATTGTAAATACCAGTTATAACAGTTTGTACCTAAAAATTTCGATTAAAGTCTAGTATTCTGCTACCGTTGGCTCATCCACTAACAAAATAAACAAGACCCCAATGATGACTAGAGCGATTGCTAATATTATCCACGGTAGAGAATTATTATAATTATAGAGATAACCACTCAGGAGAGTTCCTATCGTCTGTGTGATTTTACCTAAAACTCCGCTGCCCCATGCACCACGCATTAGCCAGATTCCTCCACCGCCAATTGAGGAAAGAACTCTTCCACGTTTCTCTCTCGGAGTCATGTTAGCGAATAGGCTTTGGAACGCTGGGTTCATGAAGCTGTTTGTTAGTGTGGTTATTACTGAAAGAGCGACTACATGGGTGAAGGTCGTACAAAGTAAGAATAGATAGCATTGAACTGCACCCAAGATAAGGCAAATGCCTGCGATCTTTTTCTTACTGTACCGATCTACAATGCTCCCAGCTGGGATGCCCAATAGAACACTCACCAGTCCAGATACCATCATGATCGTACCCCACTGAGTTACGGACAAGCCGATTATCTCCTGAGCACGGATAATCCAGAAGCTACTCACTAGGGATGCAAAGAATACGCTTCCTGAGACCAAGAATGATAAAACGTAGAGTCTTCTGGGTATCTCTCCGAGCATGCTATACAAGCTTCTGTACGCCTCAAGCACTAGTCCGGGTATCTTGCCTAAACTTAGATCCAGTTTATTGGGGTTCTCAACGGTTTCTTTCAGATATTTAAACCTGAATAAGGCAATTACAGAGGCTATCCAGAAGCTGGCGAAATAAAGACCACGCATCGCTCTGCTTATCCCATATGTATCTATGAGATAGCCTCCAACAACAGGAGCAGCTAACCCAAAAGCACTTGGTATTGCTACTGTCGCAGCGAATCCAATACCTCGTTTTGCGGGAGGAATACTGTCTGCTACCAATGCTTGACGAGCCGGGAAATAGAATGTTACAAGGCTCTGCACAAACATTCCAACTCCAAGCCATTGCCATGAATTTGTGAAGGCAGGGATAAGGAAAGCGCATGCATAGGCGAAGGTCATGTAGGAGATTAATTTGATTCTACCCTGATAGTCGGCGATATATCCTCCTAGAGGATACAAGACTAGACTGGCGGCGTTCCCAACAGCCATTATGATGCCTATGGTCTCGTAGCTACCTCCAAGACTCAATACATAGAGAGACAAGAATGGCCAGATAATATCGATGGTTGAACGCCAGACGCACTCGCAGACTGTCATTACGAGTACGTTGCCCTTCATGAAGCTGAATATCTCTCTAATTATTGCCACGGATAATCACTGAACGCCACCTAGAACCGATACAATGTTAAAAAGTTAACCACACCGCTTTTAACCATCCTAGAAAATAAGGTAAACGATAGAACGTGGCAACAAAAAAGGACAAGATCACTTGGATAACCTGCCCAGACTGTGGAAGCAAGATAGGCATAGTAATCTCTGTGGGACAAGCAGAAGCTACTAAGATAATCCATGAAGAGCCATCAGAGGAATGGCCACCACAATCAGCCCATGCCATCCTAGAAGCAGCAGGAGTAGATGTATCCCAATTAGATATAGAGGAAAACGAGACCATGATGTCCGTGAGCCCTAAAAAGTTCCTTGGAGACCAGTGGGGTCCAATCAATGACAAGATAAGAGATATTGGCGGCAACTGGGTGAGAGACGGCAGGAGCAGCCGCTGGGAGATTCCTAAGGGAGAATCCTAGTCTATTATCTCTTTGATTATTTCTTTGACATATGCCCCGGTTCCAGTGTTTTTTGATAGTTTCTCTAGGTATTCACGCCACTGATAACCTAAGGCATATCGCCACTGCTGGAAACCAGTTTCAATATTCATATATGCATCATTATGTCTTGCGCAAAAAACAGATCCATCCACCTTGTCTCGGTGACATACTTTACACGCGTTGTCTGAGTTATTGGAGGCTTTTCCTTTATTCGCGTTGGATAATGTTTTACCTATTGCTTCCTCGCTCAACTTAAACTGAGCTAAGATGGGCTTCAACTCCTCAACCATATCATTAAACACAGTATCAGAGCTCTTCTTACCCGCCTCGATATCCTCCAGTTCCTCTTCTAGGTCTCTGGTGAGTTTAACCTCAATGATCTCTGGGCTGTACCGCGTCAGGGTCTCTATAATGTTCTCACCGAGACTGGTAACTGAGATTTGATGACCCTTGATGTATCCTCGTCGATGCAGGGTCTCAACGATGTTGCTTCTTGTTGCCTTGGTGCCTATCTTTTCTTGCTCCATCTTTCGGATAAGTGACGAAGCGTTAAATCTGGGAGCATGCTTCGTGTATTTTCGACGTGTCGATAGCTTGGTTATGGGTATCTCTTGTCCAATATTGACCTCAGGTAACAGCTGATCCTTGGATTTGAAATAATCTGCGTAATAAATGGTCCAACCCGGTCTCTGGGTCATAACACCTCTCAGATAGAATAGATGCCCATTCACATCTACAGTCACATCAGTCTTTAACTGGATCAATGGTTTTCCAAGAGATGCCAAGAAACGCCTAACAATCAGGTCATATATTTTCTGTTCCTCATCTTTCAACCTTCTAGGTCTTTGACCCGTTGGATGAATAGCGGGATGCGCAGGATCATCTCCTTTGCCTTGTCTTGGTTTGAACCTCTTCTCTTTGATTAATTCCTTGGACTCCGGTTCATAAACAGGGTTCTTGGAAAGATTCACCAGTATATCCTTGATGTCAATACTTGGAGGAATCTTATTACTCTCAGTTCTCGGGTAGCTGATATAGGCGCCAAGATACAGTTTCTCAGCGGTTGATAGTGTCATTGAGGGGCTCATCTTAAAATGCTTGTAGGATTCGCGTTGGAGGTCTCCAAGATTAAACGGGGGTGGAGGGGGTTTTCTTAATTCCTCTGAGATTATATCTGTTATATTACCTGTTTTTCCTCGGCAAGCCTTGGCTACCTCTTTGGCATGCACCTCGCGTTCGAGTCTAGGCTTCTCATATTCAAGGGAATATGTCTCTTCCTCGATCATAGTCTCTGCAGATACCTTCCAGTATGGGATGGGAATGAACGAGTTGATAATCTGCTCCAATTCATAGACAAACTTCAAAGTTGGTCCCTGAACCCGACCAATGCTAAGCACCTTCTTGAAATCCAGATATCTTCGAGCAGAAATAGTAAGAGCCCTACTAAGATTAATACCAAAGAGCCAGTCTGCCTCGTGCCGAGCCTTACCCGCCGCAATCACAGGATAATCCAATGAATTACTCATATTGTTCCATGAGACAACCAAGTCCTTGGGGGTAAGGGTGCTATACAACATTCGTCTAGATTTGACTACTGCGTTTTCTCCTATTCCATATTTGATAATATTGTATGCGATTAGGCTGCCCTCTTGGTCATAGTCACATGCACTCACATAGCCATCCATGTTCTTGGATAGCCTAATGATGGCATCCAGATACTGCTTCGTATATGACGCCCTTTTATTCTGTCTATATGTGGGAACCCACTTGATATCAAACACCGGGTACTTCCAGCCCTTTCCCACCTGGTCAAGTGAATAAAGATGCCCAACAGCACTAACCACAACAAGCTCATCTGTCTCACGCTGAGCCACGTAAAAGTTGACCCTTCCATATTTGGCGTTCCTGGGAGCACCAGAGTCATCCAGCGCATACGCTATCTTTCTAGCTGAACTAGGTTTCTCGGTAATAACTAGATATCGGGATGGCAACCTGATACAGATGAGACTGATCCACCAATAATAGTTATGATCGATACAATTATCCAAGATAACAGCAACAAGAGGATAATGGAGCCCTTCACCGCAGTATACAGCAACAAAGAGGTAATAGTACCGAACCAGTCAGAGGCTGACAGCATATATCAAGATGGTTACGGGTACAGAAAAAACCAAGTGCATTATCTTAGGGCTGTTGAAGTTCTTTACAATATTGAACGCGGTAAAATAGTAGTAGTTGACGAGGAATCAAATAAGAAACTAAGTTTTCAAGAGTTACTCCACTTACTAATAAGTGATGATTCTGAGCTGTGGATCAACTTCATAGTATACAAAGATCTGAGAACTCGGGGATTCATCATCGAGGTATCAGAGAAAATCTATCGTGTCTTTGAGAGAGGAGACTATAGGAAGAAACCAGCATCATACCAACTCAAGATAATCTCAGAGGGAAAACCAGAAACCATACAAAAAATAATGGAAGAGTTGGAGAAAGTAGAAGAAGAAACACTGGAAATGAAAATAGCTGTTGTTGATAGACGCGGTGAAATAGTATATTATGGGGTAAATGAGAGGGACCTCTAGCGTAGATACCCTACTAGTTCTTGGATCTTGACCTTGGTCTGGTTTCCTGTCTTCATGTCCCTGACGGTTACTGATTCTTCAGCCAGTTCCCGTGCTCCAACAATAACCACCTTGGGTATGTTTTTCTTGTCCGCAAACTCAAACTGCTTGCCAAGACGCCTACCCATCAGATCAACAATGGTCGAAACTTTGTTCTCACGAAGTATCTGAGCGATCTTCAATGCCTCTATCAAGACCTTCTCATTAACCGGCGCCACATACACCTCTGCACCCAGTGTCATATCATCAAAGGCGCCTTTCTCATCAAGAATAGGAGTAACGCGATCTATCCCAAAACTTACCCCAGTTGCATAAGTCTTGGGTCCGCCGAAGAGTTCAACGATCTCATCATATCGTCCACCTCCGGCAATGCTCCCATAGTTCTCATAGCCCTTCGCTATTACCTCGTAGACTGGTCCAGTGTAATAGTCCAGTCCTCTGGCTAGGCTAAGATCTATCTCAATGAACTCAGCGAAACCAAAGCCCTTTGAGTACTCGTATAGATCGGTTAGAGCATCACAGCCCTTGATACCCTGGGGACTATCTTTAAGCATCTTCTTTGCTTCAGCTAACACAGTTTCTGGTTTTTCTTTAAAGCTGATTAGATCTAGGAGTTTGATGTTTGAGTCATCTGATAAGGATAATTTTCCTAATTCTTCTAATACACCATCTCGCCCAATCTTACCTAGCTTATCCACAGCTCTAATTGCATCAAGAGCTCTATCCTCAGGGATACCAGCAAGCTTGATGATACTGCTCAGAATCCTTCTATCATTAATCTTAATGATGAAACCCTCAAATCCTAGCTTCTCAAAAGCCTTGACAACAGCACTCAACACCTCGGCGTCAGCTATACTGCTCTCAACGCCAAAAATATCCACATCTGCTTGCCAAAACTCCCTGAAACGAGTGTCTGATGGGCGTTCATATCGCCAGTTTGGACCTATAGCGTACCGTTTGAAGGGAAGCACCAAGTCACGATGCGATGCCACCACACGGACAGTACTAGCCGTCAGCTCAAAACGTAACGCTAGTTCCCTGTCAGATTTGTCTTTAAACGTGTAGATCTGGTCAATGATATCATCCCCGCTCTTAATCTGAAACATATCAAGGTACTCAAACGCAGGTGTCCCTAGGGGCTCGAATCCGTAGGACTCGTATACTTCTTGTACCTGGCTGATTACCCAGTTTTTCTTCAGTTGGTCTTCGGGTAGATAGTCCCGTGTACCTCGTGGTGGCTGGAACATAGGCAATTAAGAGAGAATACTATGAATAAAGTCTTACTCTCTAAGGCTGGTTTCTACCCTTTCTTCGCCTCTTCCCGGGTTCTTGCGCTTGAGCTTGATCTCACCTATTTCGCTCGTATTTTTGACATGGGTTCCTGCGCAGTGCATCTCTACTGGTCCGCATCTCCATGTACGAATGCCCTCTGTATCGACAGTGATATTAACTGGGTGACCTTCTTTGAGGAACTTGTTAGTATCCTCTTCTACCTGACTCAACTTATCAGGATCAAGTCTACCATCATGAACATAATCAGCCCTATCCTTCTTATCATCGACATTGCTACCTGTGCGTTTCATGTAGCCAAAATTCTTCCATAGAAAATGCTCCATCATATGACTAGCGCTGTGAAGCTTCATTATCCTGTATCTGCGGTCCCAGTTAATCACTCCATGAACGGTATCGCCCATCTTGAAACTTGGAGCCTCCTCCATGATATGCACATGGCGATCATTTTCAAGATGCTTAGTATAGACAACAGTCTCCCCGTTCAATGTACCAGTATCCCCGTGTTGACCCCCACTCTCAGCATAGAAAGCCGTCTGATCTAACTCCACAATGTTATTATCAATATGGACAACCTTTGCATCGAACTCCTTCAGATAATGGTCTTTATCATATAGCCTAATGGTCATGAAATTAAGTAATGAAATAGGTGGATAAAATGGTATGGACTAGCCGAAGGCTCCCCGTAGGAAGGGGTATAGGTCCTCGACCTGTTCCTGTACCATGGTCTGGTAGTACTGATACAGTATGCTAACAGCCAGTAACGCGCCCATGCCTGAACCGAATACACCGAAAAACTCGCTAAACGCCGCGAGACCTCCGATAATCATACCACCAATCACAGTGATGGTCGGAATGTACCTGTTCAATAGTTTCTCTAGTGGTTTCCTGCTTCTTCTGAAGCCTGATACCTGCATGCCTGATTGTAGTAGCTGGTCTGCCATCTGGTCTGCGCCGAGACCTCCGATCTCAAGCCATGTAATACTGAAGATTACACAGAAACCTACAACGATTAGTAGATACATTATTGCTTTTACTGGGTCTGCGAGTACTCCGCTTAGGCTGCCTGGGCTTGTTACATAGTAGCTTAGTCCGCCGATTGGCTGTGTTCCTTGTGCTGTTTGATTGTACATGCCGAACATGTTTAGTATGAAGTTGCTATTGTCTTGATTCCATCTAGTCCAGACAAACTGTCCTACAAGCTGGAAATTAGCAAACATAGCATATGCTAGTATTACTGGTATGTTGCTGACGTATAGTAGCTTGATGGGCATCCTGCTCCTGTAGCCCCTGTAGCTGCTGTGGCTGATGGGTATCTCTACTCTCATGCCCTCAACGTATACTACGAAGGCGAATACCAGCAGGGTTGTGAAGAACCCGACCATATCTGGATATCCAAACCTATAGAACCAGCTCTGTATGGGTAATCCATTGAATATTCCTTGGAAGAACGCGATTAAAGCCCCATATGCTCTGCTGTCTCCAACTGCGAATGGGCTGAAGCTCATCCACCAGATGTTCTGTGTGATTCCTGCGACGATGAATAAGCTGATTCCGCTTCCAATTCCCCAGCCTTTCTGAACAAGTTCATCGAGCATCATTAATACTAAACCTGCGGCCAGTAGCTGTATAAATATCAAGATTGATTGAGTGTTCGTGATACTTCCATATACGCCGCTGATGATGTACAGTCCAGCTTGGACTATCACCATTATGAAGCTGAATAGCTTGCTCGCTGTTGTAAATAATCCTCTGTCTTCTGGGTTTGATCTGTCAAAGCTGATTATCTCTGATCCAGCGAGAAGCTGTATGATCAACCCAGCTGTAACTATTGGACCTATTCCAAGCTCCATAAGGGTTCCTCGATTTGATGCGAAGATTATCCTCATGGTAGCGAATGGGTCATTACCCTGTGCCTGAGGTATACCATAGAGTGGTATTTGGTTCATAATCAAGTAGATTATTAGAGCCGCTAAGGTCCAGAGTAATCTTGTGTTAAATGGTACTTTTCTTTGAGGTGGTTTTACCTCTGGTATGTATGGGGATATGGGTTTGAATAAGTCAAGGAAGCGCAATCAAAGTCCCTCAGTGTTATGTCTCTATGATTGAGCCGCCTGCTTCTTCAATCTTTTCCTGAGCAGAACTGGTTATCTCAGCTACCTTGATATTCAAGGCAACATTGATGCTGCCTCTGCCAAGTACCTTATCGATACCCAACGAGGTCAAGTCCAACTCGTTTCCGCCTTTAACGCCGTATTCTGTGAGAACCTTTCTCGCCAAGTCCTCTAGCTCTCCAACGTTAATGGTTTCAGGCGCTGGTTTTTTCGCTGAAGGGGGAAGGAATCCCTTTTTCTTGTATCTTTCTGGTTCATATTTTACGGTACGGATCCAGAAGTGTTTTCTCCCACCTGCTCCACCTTTACCGCCTCTACCGCCGGATTTCCTGTGCTGACCTACTTGACCCCAGCCCATGTATCTGCTTCCGCGCTGTTTGCGTACTTTTCTTAATTTGTGTGGCATACTTAGCACATCCTTATAGCTAACTCGTTAATAGCCTCGCCTCTGTAACCCAGCTCACCCTTACTCCGGTATGGGCGTTTCACGGATTTCTTGAAGCCTTTCTTTGGAGGGTGAAGTCTGAAGAAGGGTTTTATTCCCTCTATATGGTTAATACTTAGCTCGCATTTGACTAGTTTCTCAGCAAGATCATCAAAGCTCTCGAAACCAAGCTCCTTGATATACTCTTCACTGAGTTTCTCGTCACCAGGAGCCCTGCCTCGCTTCTCAAGAATAGCTTTTACTGTCTCAACACTGGGTTCTCCCCAAGTGATCCAGTCTTTTGCCTTCTGGAGCATGCCTTTATAGTCAGGTCTGTCATCGATGATTGAGGCGTAGTTATTTCTGTCTACTCTTAGGAATCGCAGTGTATCAGCTTCTCTCTGTGAGACGTTAATGGTGCCTCGTATTCTTATTACGAGTATGCTGTTCTTTTCCATCGATTTCACGTCCAGTCTGACGGAGTCATTACCGCCATTGTTTGTTTTAATGCCTCGAATGTCGCGAAAGCGAAACTCGTAGTGGTCGTGGTCTTACCTCTGGATTCACTCCAACAGTCCTTGATACCTGCTAGCTTCAATACCTGCTTAGCAGTATCTCCAGCTACCAATCCAAGTCCCTGAGGCCCCGGAAGAAGTGTTACTATTACGCTTCCAGCTTTCCCTTTTACCTTGAAAGGTAGTGTATGTCCTTCACCGCAGTCGCATTCCCAGCTTCCACATCCTCTACGGATGGGATAGAGGTTCAGCTTTGCTAGTCTGATGCCTTTCTCGATGGCGTTTCTGACTCGCTGTGCCTTACCCAAGCCGACTCCGATCAAGCCGTTCTCGTTACCTACAGCAACGAGGGCTGTGAATCTGCTGCTCTCTCCTGCGTCTGTCTGTTTCTGGACGAGATTGATGTTTATCACGTCGTCCTTAAGGTCTGGTACCAAAGCGTCTATTATCTGGACTTCTTTGATCTTGTAGCCCTCTTCGAATACCTCATAGATACTAGATACTTGACCCTCTAGGACTCTTTTTCCTAGCTCAGTCTTTGGTACCCAGCCCTCGAGAGGGTCTTGCCGTCTTCTGTTACTCAACGCTATTCTCCTCTATGCGTGTTTTGACCTCATCGAAGTGGCTTGGAAGTGCCTCAGGTCTTAGTCCACGACGGAGGTAGACTGAGAACCTTCTCTCGTACTCGATGGGGTCTTCTATGTTTTCAGCGTAGTCCGCTATCACTTTGCCGTTCATGGCTTCTTGTGATGGCACAACATCGCTGTCGACTGGTATTTCAAGTCCAGCATCGTTAGCCCCTTGAACAACAGCGAACACTTTGTTACCTGTTGTGACTCGTTTGAGCCCCATGTCAAGGTTGGCTATCTTAATGCCTGCTCCAAGGGCTTTCTTTCCCGCAATATAACCTATTAGATATGCTGCCGGGATGTTTTTACCGCTCGCCTTCCAGCCATATTTTGATTTTAATTCTTTGCTGGATACGTTGGCTAATACATAATCGCCCTCGATCTCTGATTTTGTTACTTGAACTGTTATCTCTTTATTACTTACACGTACCACAAAGCGGGGATACTCGGAAGTTGCGAGAATTCTTCTCGCTGCGTAATCTGTCTTCTTTTCTCTACGCCTACGGTAGGGTACGCGGTAGTTTGCTCCTTTAGCCAAAGGTGCGCCTCCTTAGATTATTATCATTTATATATCGATCTAGTTCAGCTACGCTTCTGAACTCGCCGCCTTTTGCTTTCCGATAAAGGCTACGATATGTGCTAACAGTGATTACTCTCCTCTCTCTGAGGCTCGCGAGATGCTTTCTCTGCGCCCTAATCCTGTTAATCCAACGAGTCTTTCTACTGACAACAGAGTATTTCTTACCCTTCTTACTACCAGCTCCAACCCGCCTCCCTTTCTTTTTCTTCTCGGCTAGAATCCTTGCCCTTCCTCTGCTCTGGCTGTTCTCAGGAAGCACCTTGATAGCCTCGGCGTTTATGAGGCCTCTAATTTCCTCTCTGGTGATGGCCATGCTTACCTCGTCGGCTCGCTCTGGATCTATCCATACTCTGTGTACGCCGCAATCAAGGACAGCTGCTGCAAGTTTACGTTGACTTGAAAGATTCATTCTTCATCTTCCTCCTCATCGTCGTACTCTTCTTCTTCCTCGTCTTCAAGGTCCTCAAAGTCATCCTCGGTGTCTTGAACCCCGGGATTAAGTAAATGGATGTTTAACTCCTCAGCTTTTTCTAATATGGCTTCCTTTTTCCTGCCACCTACAGAGCCACCTATGCGGGCGACCTGTGTTTCAGGATCTATTTTATCTAGATCTGCAGTATTCCAGATCATTACTTCTTCGTATCCTGAAGAGTGCAGTCCTCGAACCGCGGAAGGTCCCCTGTATCCGACTTTTACGGATTTTGGCCAACCTTTTTCCTCGGTCCGCATCTTGTTATCGATGCCTCTTGGTTTTCTCCACTGGTCCTTGATTCTATGGAATCGCCATGATTCAAATCGTTTGAAGTGGGGTCGTTTCTTACTGATTCGTTTTCTTACTCTAAGTAGTCTTTTCTTTTCTGCTTCGTTCATCTTCCTCACTCCTTCCGATAGACATAGATACCGTCCAAGAACTTGCGTAGGTCTTTGTTTCGTATCCGTGTCGATTCCTGAATATTTGCGGCAGTCTGAGCTACTTCCTCGATGTCATTTCCTGTGACAACGATGTCATCGCCCTCTACCTTTACCTGAACATCGCCCTTGATCTTTGCGACCCTTGGGCTTCGCTCTCCAACAAAGTTGTTGATAACAACCCTGTTTCCCTGAACATTAATGGTCATTGGGAAGTGGATGAATACTATCTTGAGTCTGTAAGTGAATCCCTGTGTTACACCCTTAATCATGTTCCTGACATGACTCGCAATGGTGTTGACTAGGGATGCTTGCTTTTTCTTTGGGTTTTCCGCCCAAATCCTCAAGGTATTCTCCTGATAACCCATGTTCAACTTTGTGTGTCCAAAGTCCCGGGTTATCGTCCCATTGGTTCCTGTGACTGCAACCTTATGCCCATCTAGGGTCAGGTTTACTGCTTCAGGTACCTCAACCGTGTTCTCTTTTATTTCAACAGTCACTTTTTTTCACCTAATATACGTAAGCTAGCAGTACGCCGCCCACGTGTTCTTCCTTTGCTTGGACATGGTCCATTACGCCCTTATTGGTTGAAAGAATAATCAATCCAAGGTTCCTGCTTGGTAGGAATCTTTTCTCCCATTTCTCCATCTCAGAGACCTGGGTCTTGAAGCGTGGCGTTACCGCCTCGCATTCATTGATCCTACCGAATAGCTGGACCCTGAACTTGCCCTGCCTACCATCATCGATGAACTCTATCTCTCCAATGTATCCTTTGGACTGGATAAGACGAAGTACACGACCTACTAGGCCTGACGCGGGTGTGATTATACACTCGTTTTTCCTTCTCCCTTCATGGGACATTATTGTGTTTAACGCGTTTACTAATGGGTCCATTCATATCACCTGTATTTTTTGAATCCCATATTCTCCGCTACCTCTCGGAAACACTGCCTACAGAGGTTGATGCCGTAGCGCCTGATGAGGCCGTCTCGTGTGCCACATCTTACGCATCCTCGGCTTCCCTTACCGTAGTCTCTTTCCTTAGGCTTTATTTGGTTGCTCATTTACTCAAGCCCCATTGCTACTTCATATGTCTTGGAAACAAACTCCCTTGCCTCCTCTGGGGTGACACGGTGGCTTGTTCCAACTTTTGAATTTGCTCTTTTTCTCCGACTAACCCTGTAGCCGGGTCTCTCTACTGTTACTGCGACATCCATTCCAATGATCCCCATCTGTGGATCATACCTTGTACCTGGGATGTCAATATGCTCCCTGATACCGAAGGCAAAGTTACCATCCTTATCGAAGCTCCTCGGGTTTAGACGATGCCTTATTGCAGTGAAGGCTTTTCTGAGGAACTCATCAGCCGTCTCGCCACGAAGAGTAACTGCACAAGCCATTGGTTCTCCTTGTCTTATCCCCCAAGGCCTGATTGACCGCTTAGCTGCTCTCTGGTTAGGCGTCTGACCAGTAACTTTCTCTAGTATCTGCATAGCATTACTGAGAGGTTGACCGCTCTGCCCAACACCAATATTGACAACGACCTTACCGATCTTTATCTCTTTCATCGGGTTTTCCGGCATCAAGCTTCCTCCTCATCGTCTTCAAGTTTGATCATGGACTCGTTTGCGCCTACAACAAAGATATACTGGGATAGTGTTCTGATATCGTCTCCCTCAGGCGTCCTGATAGTGGCTGTCTTTTTCCAACCCGGCTCAGGGCCGAGACCTATTAGGGTTCCTTTTGCGCCTTGGCTTCTTCCACCAGTAATTATTACTTGTTGCATCTCTTTGAACTCAATATGGTCCTGAATTTCTTTCTCTGGTATCTTGATCTTTAGGACATCATTGACCTTGTACTGGTCTTGCTCCGTGTTGATCACAACATTTGAGCCGTCGTGGAGATTGAGCTGAGTCTTACCTCCTCTCTGGCTAGTCTTCCCAGTAATCCGGTATAGTTTGAACGCCGCTTCCTCTGAAGGTATCGATTGGAATTTTAGTTTTCCACCATGATCTGGCAATACTCTGAAGTATTCACCTGTATCGGGGATGTAAATTACATCCATTAATCCAATTGGAAAAGCAGTCTCGATTCTTGGTTTTCCATCTACAAGTAGTTTTCTATTTGTCAATATTGTTTTTGCTTCGCTCGCTGTTTTTGCATATTTGAACTGATCTCTAAGTACTATTGTAGTTGAAATACTATCTTCAATGTTATGGGGTCCTGGCTTGGTCCGTTTTGTCCATACGCCTGCTTTTCTGTGGATCGGCCAATGGGGTGGACTCTGATGTCGTTTTAGGTGCCTTGTTGGTCCTTTCTTTCCCATGTTTATTCCTCCGCGCTGAAGCTCTTACGCTCCAGTACTCTTCTTCTCCATTGATCATTTAGATTGAGTCGTGTAATCATGACGTTCTCTGCCTTCACTGGTATCTGCACTGTTGAGCCATCCATACGGGTCCTCGTAACGCCCTCTATATAGATCCGAATCTTTTTTGTATCAACTCTCAAGACACGTCCCTCAGATAACTTTCTGTCACCTTTGGTGATACTAACTGTATCATCAACTACAACTGGCATGCTTCGGGTACCATGCTCTGCCCTGAGGCTCGGTGATAGTGGTGCGGATACGAATTTTCTTCTCTTTTGATTAGAAGCATTGTATCTTTGTTTCCGTGAAGTGGATGGTTTAGTTACTCTTGGGTTCATCTATACTACCATCCTCGCTAAGTTACCGATTCTCATCCAACGCTCAACCGCTTCCTTTGCCACTGGGCCCTTGATGTCTGAGCCTCTTAGTGTTCCCTCTGGGGTCAGTATTACGGCTGCATTGTCCTCGAATTGAATTCTTGAGCCATCCTGTCTTTGGTATGGCCGTCTCTGTCTCACAATTACGGCGTTGAAAAGCTGTCTTCTCATCTCAGGGGTTCCTTCCCTGCATGATACCATGACTAGGTCTCCTATTCCCACACTGGGTAACCTGCGTCTCCTGCCCTTGTATCCAATCATCTGGATTATCTTGAGACGCCTCGCTCCAGTATTATCGGCACAATTAACCATACTTCCTATGGTCAATCCGCCGCTAATCTTTCGCCTTGGTAGAATCCTACGCTTAATTCTCTTCGACAACGCTAAGCCTCCTTAAGAATTTCTACAACGACAAAGGATTTCGTCTTACTGAGTGGTCTACACTCTGCGATCCTAACGATGTCACCTACTTTAATCGGTAGACATGGTGTACTATGAGCTGTAATTCTGCTTCTCATTCTCGCGTATCTTTCATATTTCTTATCGTACCTGGTGTAGCTCAACTGTACTACACACGACTTCTGCATACGAGTGCTAACAACAGTACCCTCTAGGGTCCTTCCCCTCACGGCCAGTGAGCCATGGAATGGGCAGTCCTCTTCCTCGCATTCGAGTTCAGGTCTCTTTAGAGTCATCAATTTTGTGTGTCCCTTACCATTTTCTTTTGATCTTTTTCTTGACCCGGTCTTCGGGTCTTCCTATGAGGGCTTTGCCCTCGACTTTGACGGCTATACCGTCGAGGAGGAACTTGAAGACAGCGTCTTGTTTGGCTATCTTGTGTGTTCCCATGCCTCTGATGACGAGAGTCTTCATGGTCTCGTCGATCACTTTTCCCCTGATTCCGACGTTCACCGAGTTGCTGTCACTCAGCACCTCGGTTTCCAGTCCTATGATTTCGTGTTGAAGGATGTTCACTGGCTCAGGAGGAACCAGCTCAGTTACTCCTCCTCGTTGATGACCGTCAAGATCCTAGCGATGGTCTTTTTCAGGACTTTTGTTCGTCCTGGGTTCTCAATGGCACCGCCTGCCTTGATCATTGTCTGTAATTTTGTCAGTTCAGTTCTGAGTTCTTGGAGTCGCTCTTCCCTATTCTCGTTTGACATTTCACGGATTTCATCCATGCGCAGGATAGGCATTATTTCTCTTCCTCCTCAGGCTCTGGCTTTTTCTCGGCTTCTACCTTTTCCTCTACCTCGGGCAAAGGCTCGGGTTCAGGCTCTGCTTCGACCACTTTTGGCTCAGCTTCTTCCTCTGTCTCAGTTGGGACTAAATCAGATTCAGGGGTTTCTACTGGTTCTTCAGTCTCAGGTTCTGGCTTCTCGACTGGGGTCTCCTCAACAGCTTCAGGTGTCTCAAGTACCTCTTCTGCTTCGGCTTTTACCTCTGTCTCAGGCTCAGGTGTCTCTACTTCCACTTTTGGTTCTTCTACAACTACCGGTTCTTCGATAACCTCTTCGGTAGGCTCTGGCGTCTCGGGTTCAGTTAATGAGACTGATTCCTCGACGGTTTCAACCACTTCAGGTGTCTCTACTTCCACTTTTGGTTCTTCTACAACTACCGTTTCCTCGACAACCTCTTCTGTAGTCTCTGGCGTCTCGGGTTCAGCTAATGAAGCTGGCTCCTCGACAGCCTCAACTACTTCGGGTTCGATTGGTAATTGGTACTCGATTTCCGGTAGGTTAGATAGGTCTACCTTGTCAGGGAATTTTGCATCGGGTGCAACAATGTGTACTGTTACTCCGAGTACTCCTCTCTTCATCTTGACGTGTATCGTCGCTTTTTTTACGTGTTTGAGGGCTGGATCTCCTGACTTTGGTACGTATCCTTCTACTACTTTTTCGAATCGTGATCTCGCGCTTCTGAGTGGACCCTTGAGGATGATTTCACATCCAAGTGCTCCGCTCTCCATGATGCGGTTCAGGCTCCAGAAGACTGATCTCCTGAAGTGAACACCACGTTCGAGGGCATTCGCTACTCTTGATGCCATGATCAGTGGGTTAAGCTCTGGTACCTCGACCTCGATTACAGTGATCTGCGGGTTAGGCAGTCCTAGCTGTTCCTCGAGTTTTGCTGAGGCTTCCTTGATGGCTCTTCCTCTTTTACCGATTACTCGGCCTGGTCTCATGGCAAATAGGTTTATCTGGGCGCCGAGTGGTGTCTTTGTTAGTTGGATTCCACCATATCCTGCTTGCTCGTATTCCTTTGCAAGGAGCTCGTCTACTTTTACGCGCTCGATGCTGTCTTTGATGATTCGTTTGACAACTGACATTAGTATTCCTCGACTGCGACCTCAATATGGGTCAAGTGTTTGTAGTATGGTGACGCCCTTCCAAAAGCCCTAGGAATAAACTTCCTGATGACTCTGCCTCTGTGGGCAGCCATGTGAACTATTCTTAGTCTATCTGCGTATAAGCCCTTGAACTCGGCGTTAGCCTCCACCGAGTTTAGTATCTTGATTATTTCTCCGGCTGCTTTCTCAGGGAATCGTCCTGCGTCGTGTCCATTCAGTTGTTTTCTGTGTGGGACTTTTCCGCGGTAACGATAATATGGTACTGCTCGTTTCTTGTCGATGACGTCTTCTAGGAATGTCTTTGCTTCTTCTAGTTTCATTCCCTTGATGTGGTTACAGATTTCTCTAGCTGTCTTTGGCTTTATTCTGAGATCCCTGCCGCTAGCTATTGCGGTCTTATCTGGGTCCAGCCCTTGTACTGAATATTTCCATTGTGGCATATACGCACCGTTCGCCTACCTTGAATCGCGTCTTACTATAAAAACGTTGTTCAAAGTATGTATTTTATTGACTTTCTTATTACAATGTCATTACAATCGCGTCACAATAATTCCTGACAACTAGTTTATCGGTTACTATATGCAGAACGGATTAATCTAATTCAAGTTAGAGAATATAATGATTAAAAAATAATGAATAAAATGTAGAAACCAGCTACTTGAGCGGGATATACATGCTGCTACGTGATGCGCCTATACCTGGACGACCATGACGAACGGGGGTTATGCTAATAGCGTACTCGCCGAGATAGTGACCGAGCATCTTCTCGTTGATATTTATCTCCCTGAACTCCTTGCCAGTATAGCAGTGAATCGTCTTGCCAATCATCTCTGGCATGATAACTAGATCTCTTGCATGTGTCCTTACTGGCCGGTTGTCATTCTTTCGGAGTTTTTCAAGTACTATTCGCTGTTCTTCACTGAGTCCTCGTCTTAGGCTTCTCCTCATTCTTGAGGGTAGTATCCTGATGAACTCATCCATTGACATGTATTTGAGTTCTTCAACAGTCTTTCCACGATAGTTAAAGTCTTTTGGCATAATGTTTCACCTATTTGAAACAGGGGTTTTAAACCCTTAGTTTCTCCTCCTCTGTCTTTTACCACTGTTGCGTGCTGCGATCAAACCGACTTTCGCACCTGGAGGTGCGTGTCTGCTGACTGTTGTTGATTTACCGGGTCTCCTGTGACGGCCTCCTCCGTGGGGGTGCATGGCCGCAGGCATCTTTACACCGTGTGCTGTAGGATACTTGTGTCCCTTTGCTTTCTTCTTGTGGTGTTTTTCACCGGCTTTCATGAATGGTCTTTCTCTTCGACCTCCACCGCTGATGATTCCCAGTGTTGCACGTGAGTCATTGCTGATTCGTACTGTTCTTTTGCTAGGTAGTCTTACTGTAGTCTTATCGTCTGTGTGTGCGATTACTGTAGCGAATGCTCCGCTTGATTTAGCGATTTTTCCACCGTCTCCTGGTCGGAGCTCGATGTTACATACCATGGTTCCCTCAGGGATCTTGCCCAAGGGTAGTACGTTTCCTAGTGTTAGCGGTGCGTCTTCACCGACGTAGATTTCCTGTTTTATCGCTGTTCCTTCGATGGCTGATGTATAGAAACCGTTGCCTTGTCCGAAATCAATGTATGCTAATGGGGCGCCCCTTCCTGGCTCATGGGTCATATCTCTGATGTAGCCTTGTAGTGCTTCATCGGTTTTTGTTGGGTATTTTGTGGGGGCTATCTTGTTCATCTTGGCTGCTTTGAACTGGTGTCCGCCGCGTCCTCTTCGTTGTACTCTTACTTTCTTACCCATCTCATCTCACCTATAGTATTCCTAGACGGATAGCGACGTCTGATGCATCGTATTCGTCTGATAGCTTGACGAAGGCTTTCTTATCGCCTTTGGTTGTGATTAGCGTGTTGACTGTTGTGGCGTCTACTTCGTAGAGTTCCTTGACTGCTGCTTTGATATCGTCCTTGTTTGCCCTGCGGTCTACTATGAATACGAGTTTGTTCTCGTTTTCTATCATGTTGACGCTGCGCTCTGTCATCATGGGGTATTTGATTACTTTTTGTGCTTCCATGATTACTCCATCCATACCTCGTCTATTTGTTCGAAGGCTGACTGGGTCCATATGACCAGTCTTCCTGGATGTGCGCCGGGTGCGAGTAGCTCTGCGTTCAATCCGTAGATGTCTGAGACTTCTACGCCTGGCAGGTTTCTCGCTGCAAATCCGATTCCTTTATCCTCTCCCACGACGATGAGGGGTCCTTTTCCTTTCTTGTACTTGCGGCCTCTCATTTTTCCTCTTCCTGCCCTTATTTTTTTCTTGTCTGCGCGTTCTACGTCGCTCCAGAGTTCAAGGCTATTGAGGAATTCTTTTACGTCTCGGGTTTTCTCGAGTGATTCTAATTCATCGCTGACTACGATTGGCAGTTGTTCCACTTTCTGGACTTTGTGACCTCTTTTTTCTACGAGTTCCTTTACAGCTGTTGCTGCGATTCCCGACCTTATAGCGAGTCTTTTCTCTTTCTTGTTGATTCGCTTAACGATGCCTTTCTCAGATAGCGGAGGGAAGGCTGCGTGGCCGCCAACAATGCTTACGCCGAAGGCTGCTCTGCTGCTTCCTTTGAGCCTGGGAACTCGGGCTATGCCGTGGCCTGTTCCGCGGGACTCTGCTGTCGTCCTCTTTCCAGCCATGGGGTCCCTGCCTTGGGGCTGGAACCTTGTGCTTTGGAGGGCGATTACCGCTCGTTTGATTACATCGTGCCTGACAGGGGTGCTGAATACCTTGGGTACTTCTACTTCGCCTGTGTTTTCGTTCTGGAGGTTTACTACCGGTACTTTCACTGGTTAGCTCCTCCTTTTTTCCATTCTGTGTGTAGATATGTTACCTGTGGCGCCTCCTCGGGGTAGTCTGGGTCTCTTACGCTCTTGCGTAGTTTTATCAGACGTTTAGCAGAGCCAGCTACGCTTCCCTTCAATAGGAGATATTCTCCGTTGACGAAACCATAGTTCTTGAACCCGCTCTTGGGATTTATGCGTTCATTATCGCTTCCCATGAGCATGATTCGTTTATTGAACTCGGTTCTGTTGTGGAAGCCCATCTGGCCAGCCCTTGGTACTTGGGGCATAACTCCCCTAGGTACCCATGGACCGATTGAGGCTACAGCTCTTCTTGATTTTCTTGCTTTACGGGCTAGTATCCTGATTCCCCATCGCTTGACTGGTCCTTGGAATCCTTTACCCTTGGTGACTGCAATACAGTCAATTCCCTCACCGGGATTGAATACATCGTTTATG
>Ga0272442_10002823_pt1 | contig 24771 bp, 16 predicted proteins | sample SSMForm2O_FD_200262 | JGI IMG/M metagenome (GOLD analysis project Ga0272442, IMG submission 200262) | Marine sediment archaeal communities from Little Sippewissett salt marsh, Falmouth, MA, United States - SSM-Form-2O | ecosystem: Environmental > Aquatic > Marine > Wetlands > Sediment ... | reverse complement strand
AAGGGATTCCAAATTCTCGTGCTCTCACTTTATCCTATGCAATATGATCTAGTAACAGGTGATTTATGGTATTATGAACAAATATCTATCACTATTCAACTTGATACTACACAAGAAAATTATCAACATTGTCTGTTTCGAAATCAAGTAGAAGACTTTGATGCTGTTGCAGACCGGGTTGATAACCCAGATGTTCTTCAAACCTATACACAAGATTTCAATAATGGAATAAAAAATGGAGATCAATGGACCCTGGAAAATCCTGATGATGACTATGAGTTGATGATTATCACAACAGATCCATTAGAAAGCTCATTTATACCCTTGAAAACAGCACATGAGACACGAGACTGTCCAACAATAATCGTGACATTATCTGATATTGGTTCAAGTAATGTAGAACATATTCGTAACTATATTCGAGACAAATACAATGAATGGGGAATTAACTATGTACTCATTGGTGGGGATGATGATGTAGTCCCTGCATGTCGCCTTTGGGTGAGAACGAACTATCATGTAACAACAATGCCATCAGATCTATATTATGCATGTCTTGATGGAACCTATAACTTCGATGGTGATATAAACTGGGGTGAACCCAATGATGGAGAGAATGGTCGAGATGTTGACCTACTTGCTGAAGTATATGTAGGACGAGCATGTGTCGGTACCCCTGATCAAGTTGATCATTTTGTCCATAAAACTATTACATATATGGACTCTGATCAGGATGATGAATATCTTTCTAATGTTCTTTTCGTCGGTGAACATCTAGGATTTGGAGGCATTGCTAATTTTGGTGGCAACTACAAAGATGAAATGATCGATGGTTCCTCAAATCATGGCTATGAGACACAAGGTATACCATCAGATAAATACGACATTCAGACCCTCTATGATAGAGATAGGGTGTATCCACCAGGCTGGTTTACTTCCGAGATAAAATCATACATCAATAATGGTGTTCACATCATCAATCATCTTGGACATGCGAATTATGATTATAATATGAAAATGCAGTATGCTGATGTATCAAGTTTAACAAATGAAGAACTCTGTTTCATCTATTCACAAGGATGTAATGCAGGAGGATTTGACGTCAGTGATTGTATCGCAGAGCATTTTACAGTAAAAAATGATCATGCAGCCTTTGCAGGAATATGGAATGCACGCTATGGATTTGGTGTACACGATAGTACAGATGGGCCGTCGCAACGATATGATCGGGAATTTTGGGATGCAGTTTTTGCAGAAGACAAACACCAACTTGGGAAAGCAAACCAAGATTCTAAGGAGGATAATCTCTATCGAATCGGTCAATCCTGTATGCGATGGTGTTACTATGAACTTAATCTCTTTGGTGATCCAGCAGTAAGCTTGCTTGACCATCAGAACCGTAACCTCTGTGACCAAGTCTACGATGGTCATGGAGGGCCATTAAATCCTGGAAACCCCTATCAAGTACAATGTAATGTTGTCGTCCCCTTTGATCAATCACTCACAGTGAATCCTGGTGTCCAAGTAGATTTCAATGCATTTTCAATAACTGCAAAATGTGGTAGTGGTAGTAACATGCATGTCTTTGCAGAGAATGAACAACCTGTCCAATTCTTCATAGATTCATTAGGAAAACGACATTTTATTAACCTCTACAATGTGGAAATGAGATTAAAAAATGGAGGATATATAAGATTTAATGATTCGTAATAAATAATAATAACTCACATTCTTTTTTTTTATTTTATTAACCAGTACAATATTTTCTTCTATTTAGCAGAAATAAACTTGTCCTTATGTAAGTAATAACAATCAATAAAGTCTTGGTTATAAAATTGGTTCAATTCATTATAAGATAGTATATTGCTCGTAAGTAGCAAGCTAACAATTAACATAACAAATGTTCCAAAAATAAACGTTTGTTGAAAAATTTTTATAATTCTTTACTAAAGAATATCATTTTCCTCACAATATTAATTTAAAATATTAACTTTTATAACATTTATATTTTTTTTACCACTATATAAAGCAATATAACTTTTTTATATACGTATTAAGTTACAATACTTCACTCTTCTTCGAATATTTTCAAATAAAACATATAAGGAATTAATTATAAAAATAATATCATAAAATTTAATTTTGGGGGAAAATTGAAACATGCATATGGACAATTCAATAATAAAAAAAGCTGTTGTTAACAAACATATCTCTGTCTATTTCATCTCAGCTCTAATTCTATTGAGTTACGGATCTTTTTTTTCAGGAGCAACAGATGACGCTGATGAAAATAAAATTACCCAAATATATACCATTAATACACTTGAAATTTCACAAATCCATTCAGATCAACAATTCGTCAATTTAAAGATAGCGGGTGTTGATGCAACAACAGGAGAAACTGGTGGCCCACTCCTCCCTTCCATACGAGATAGCTTATGGTTACCGTATGGATCCCGGGTCACCAGCGTTACCTTGTTCTATGAACACATTCAAGATGTCCACTTACCAAATGAAAAAGTTGTAACACCAACAAAGCTTGCTGTACCACTGTTACCACCAAATTCTCTTTTCGATATCACTATACCAGATGCGATGAATGAAGAAATTTATAACTCACATCAATCCTATGGAGAGCACTTTGCCTATACTATTGGATATGGTAAACAAATGAATGGAGACCTTGGTGTCTTGATTACATACGAGATTACTCCGTTTGTTTTTACTGATGTAGCAGATGGAGAAGGAACACAAGTTTACGGTGATGTCTCAGTGGATATCACCTACGAAAAAGAAAAAAGTACCTCCTTAATAGGTGGAGAAACCTATGATTTATTGATTCTTACACCTAGTGCCTTTGTCAATGATCTGCAACCTCTTGTTACGCATAAAGAGGAGATGGGATTGAAGACAAAGCTTGTGACTCTTGATGAGATCTATGATGAAACATATTTTGAGACCTTGACGAATCCAAGAGATATTCAAGAACAAATTAAATACTTCATTTATAGAGTGGTTCTTCCAACTGGTTGGGATGTTGATTATGTGATGGCTGTTGGTGGTTGGCGTACATTTTTAGGTTTAAACCGACCGAATCAACAGTTCCCAGTTCATTGGATTGAAGATGATAAGAATTTTGATGGTTCAAGAGATGAACCAGGTTATGTAACTGATCAATACTATGCATGTTGTGTCGCTTATGAAGATGGAATACCCCTATTTGATCCTTGGAATGGAGCTCCTACAGATATTCACTCTGATGTCTATTTTGGGCGACTTGCTTGCCGGAACCGAAAAGAGGTTCGTACATGTGTTGATAAAATCATTCATTATGAGACCAATACCTATGGCAGTGACTGGTTTAATCGTTTTCTCACGATCACTGGTGATGGTTTCCAAGATATGGGAGGATTAAATCATCCGGAATCAGCACCTAAGAAATTAAGTTACGACTGGGATATTTCTGATTTGCCTGATGGGGAATATACCATTTATGCACAAAGTGAGTTGTATGGTGATTCCTCTGTAAAAGGACCCATTGATGAAGTTCAAATAACCATTGATCGTACTGCTGAATCGCGAGTCACCTTTGTAGAGGATGATCATCTAAAGATTAAACCTTTATTAGAAAATCAAGAGGCAATTTATCCAGCATTACCTGTTGCTGAAATCATTATTCCCTCTGATGGAGATGTTCTTGGGAATACAGAGGTGAGTTATACTCCAGAAGATGCATATAGTCCAAAACAATGGGCAACAGTTAATTACAATCCGACAACAGAGGTTCTTACAATCCAATCAAAATCATACGACCCCTCACCAAAATATGATCAAAATAAACTTCTCATTGACCCTGAAAATAATCCTTATTTTGGCCTTTTTTCAAATACAAACATTAGTATTTGGGTAAAAAACAACAATGAAGAAATTGTAGAAGGGCCCATCATTAAAGGATCTTGGCTATTTTACGAGGGTGAGATGGAATGTGAAAAAGCTCATGATTACATCCCAGACAGCTTTGAAGAAACACGTTTGTGGACCAGTAATGGTTTATGGACTGGTATGCAAGATGTCATTGATGAAATCAGCGAAGGCTATGGCTTTGTGTATTTTGCTGGTCATGGGAATCCGATGAGTTGGGGCGATCACTTGCCAGGTATCCCTGGTGGTCGTGATGATGGTATGATCAATGGTCTAAAAAATGTGAATCTTGATTTTGGTCTTGCACGATATGAATCCGAAGAGGGAGATCCACTCTTCCCTATGGATAAACTTATAAATGGAAATCAACAACCCGTTACTTTAATTGGTGGTTGTCACAATAGTATGATAGATGCAAGTCTTTCAAAGTTACTAATTGAGCCTAATGATGTTCTTTTTACAGTGTTGCATGGCGCCTGGGTGCCAGAGTGCTTTTCCTGGTGGCTTGCTCGTATGCCACAAGGAGGAGCTATAGCTACAATTGGATGCTCTGGTCTTGGGTATGGTTATCCAGGACCTCCTTGTGTAGAAGGTCTTGGTGGATGGTTAAATCCAGAGTTCTTCAGAATCTATGTAGAATACGCTGATGAAGGAATAGACACAGTAGGAGCTGTGTATACACACACATTGCTCAACTTCTCTAGAGGAGAAGCACCAGAAGGAGGGTCTCATGGAAAAACCATTAAAGAATGGGTTTTACTTGGTGATCCTAGTTTAAAGATTGGTGGATATGATATGGACTCATTAGAATTTGGAGATGATGATAATGATCTAATTGAGATAGGTGAGCTCGTTGTTGAAGGTGGATCTGTTTCCACTACACTTACCAACAATATGGGTGAAGATATTCACTATGTTGATTGGGAGCTTCGTGTGGATTCTGCAGCTCCTCTTGCACGTTATTTCGGTGTCAGTGGTACCTTTGTAGAAAATATCTTCCGAGGTCGAGTATTCAATGGTGGTTTTGCTCATGATAATATTGGTACGTTTACTGATGCAGATACAATTGAAATCAGCATGCCATCGGTTTTTGGTTTTGGCCATATCGAAGTGAATTGTTCTGTATTCTATGAAGATGAATTACTTGTCTACGAGATTGAGGATGGCTTCCTATTCGGTGGACGGTTATATGTCTTTCATCCGGAGGATTGAACTATGAAAAAAAGTGAAAAAATGAATAAAAAAATAACTATGAGTCTATTCATTGTCACATTGTTATTGATAAGTACTGTAACACTTCCTTTAGTATCAGCAGGTGCCCCTTATAATGTTGAAATATCGATTATAGGTCCTGATCACATTGCTATTGGTCAGGAGGGGACAGTTGAAGTGGATTGGCGTGATAGTGATGATAGAGACAATTTATATTTCATTAAAATAGACTGGGGTGATGAAGTAACAGATTTTATGGGGCCATATACATATAATAGTCATGACACAGAATTCACTCATTCATGGGATCACACAGGTATCAATGAAGTGAGTTGTCAGGTAGTTGATGATCCAAACATGGATGGAGATTACTCTGATGGTACTATTGTTGATTCAGATAATACAGTTACTTTTTATGTGTTAGATCAAACACCACCCACAACACCAAGTAGACCAGCAGGTCCTAATGAAGGAATACCAGGTGATACATTACTATATACCACAGAGAGCTTTGATTTCCAGCAGGAAAATCTATATTATAAATGGAGAATACGCCGTTCAACTCCTGATGGATCAACGACTATTGAAACAGATTGGATAGGGCCTTACACGTATCCAGAATATACGTGTAATTTCGAATATACCTTCCATACTCAAGGAAAATACTATCTATATGCAAAAGTAATAGATGACCTCAATGGTGATGGAGATCTCTCTGATGGACAAGAAACAGAATGGTCACCAAATATGAATGTATGGATCAGTGAACTACCATTACCACCGACGATAGAAGGGCCATCACAAGCAGCTCCGTATCAACCATTAGTCTTTACAATAACTCCAAATGATGATAGCTGGTTTCAACGGATTCAAATGGACTGGGGAAAAGGTGATGGACCCGGACAATGGGGCGATACTTTAGAGAATCAACCAGTACAAAAAAGCTATATGTATCTTGAAACAGGTGAATATTTAATCCGAGCACGTACAAGAGAAGGATGGACTTCTGGTAATGGCTATCGCATCAGTGATTGGGCAGAATTCACCATTGAAATTGTAGAACCTACACCAGACACACCAGAGCTTTCAGGTTCAGAATTTGCCTTTATTGGACAATCAGCTCAGTTTACAGCACAAAGTACTTGTCTCTTAGATTCCACTGTACAATATCTCTTTGACTGGGGAAACGGCGAAGATAGCTACTGGATACCTCAAGATGGTATAGCTGCAGGAAAAGAGATCAATACAAACATTGTCTTTGATACTGCTGGAAGCTACCCTGTCCGAGTTAAAGCAAGAAATGCATACAATCATTCATTAGAATCTGATTGGTCAGAACCACTTGAAATAACAGTCCACTCTTTACAACTTAAGGGATTACAAGGAGGCCTTAAACCAAGCTTTACCATCCAAAATAGCGGAGAAGTCTCTAAAGATGTTGAATGGTCAGTGGAATTCATCGGTGGTATTCCTGGTTTCCATCTGAATCGACAGTTCAGTGGAACTATTGAAAGCGTGAAACCAGAAACAACAGAAACTGTACAATTACCAACGGTATTTGGATTAGGAAGCTTTAATGTCGCGATTACTTTGGATATCGCTGGAGAAGACGCATACACGCAGACCTATGAAGATGTATTTATCCTCTTTTTCTTTGTAAGAACATAAAAAAACGCATCTCTCTTTCTTTCTTTTTTCTATTTATCTATCTTATATTAATAGTATTATTAATGGTTTTTATATAGTTTAATAGCCTCTTGGAACGTTTATATACCTTTTCGAAAATTTTCAAATAAAATATTTAACTGGTGCCAAATATATTACAACCGCATATAAAAACACTAAGAAAAAAATAGGGAGGAAAATTAAGTTATGAATAGAAACAAGTCCACCTTTTTACAGGCAGGTATATCAACAAAACTCCTTTCCCTGCTAGTTGTTGCAGCATTCTTATTAAGCGCTGTTCCACTAGCAGTGGGTGACGATGGAGGAAGTGGTAAAGAAGTTATTACACAGACACTTTCTTACGGTGAACCTGAATATAATATGAAAGACAATGGGTATTACTCATTGAAAATAGAAGGAGCTGACACAGCAACAGCACAAACAGGTGCACCTTTGCTTCCTAGAGATGTCGTTGTTACAGAGTTACCATTAGGTTCTACAGATATTGAAGTAACCTATACACCAGTCGAACAACAGAACCTGGATTTCGATAACGATCTGGTCATGCAACCAAGCCCCATATCCGCTTATATTGATTTACCCGGGCAAAGCAGACCAATCATTACAGCAATTCTCAAAGTGTACGATAGACTCCTTGGAGAAAAAGGTACTGATTATACAGACCAAGAACTCCCAGAGGAAATCGATGATTCCATCTACAACCTTGATGGAGAATTTGGAGAAGCATTCAGCTATGATGTCTGGGTCGGTAGAAACCTTGACAATGAACTCGTGACTTTTGTTGTAGCACAAATCAGTCCATGTGTTTTTACATCAGTAGCAAACAATGAATTTGTGTACACAACAGAAGCAAATCTCGAAATTTCATACATGCCTCCACAAACGCAAGGCTTGTTTAACCAAGAAGAATATGAGCTCCTTATTCTTGCACCAAGCGGCTATATCAGTGACTTACAACCACTCGTTGCTCACAAAGAAGATTATGGTTGGACCACAAAACTGGTCAATCTCGAAGAAGTCTATGATGAAACCTACTTCGAGCTCCCTGATTGGATGCGTGATGATGCAGAACGTGTCAAATACTTTATGTACAAAGCTGTCAGAGAATGGGATGTTGATTATGTGATGGCTGTTGGTGGTTGGCGTACAGTACTAGGTTTAGAAAATGATAAATTAACATTTCCAATCCGTGCATCTCATAACGTTGACGGAGAACCAGGATACATAGCAGAGCAGTACTTCTCCTGTTGTATTGGATTTGATCCTGATGAAGGATACGTCTTTGATACCTGGGATTCTAATAACAATGATCGCTTTGCAGAATGGGATTGGAATGGACGAGACACCTATGATCCACAAATAGATGTCACCTTTGGCCGACTGGCATGCAGAAGCAGAAAAGAAGTCCGTACCATGGTTGAAAAAATTATAAATTATGAAACAACAACGTACGACTCAGATTGGTTCAACACCATGATTTCTGTGACTGGTGATGGGTTCCAAGATATTGGTACATTAGGAATTGATTGGGATGTTACCAGTGTACAAAATGGTGATTATATTATGTATGCCCAAAGTAGGACTGGTCCAAGTGGACTTTATGGTCCAATTGACGAAGTTCATTTCACTGTAAATCATAATCAAGAATCACGTGTAACCTTTAGTGAATTAGATCATACAAAGATAAAACCACTTGATGAAACAAAAACAAGCGCAGATTACCCTGATGTCTATCCAGCTTATCCTGTAGCTGAGATAACTGTGCCATCTGATGGAGATATGCTTGGAAACACAAATGTGAAATATGTACCAAGCGAGGCATATATTGGAGAACGCTGGACCTCTGTTGAATATGTTGACAATGTTTTAGCAATACGAGGAAAATCCTATGATCCAGTGCCTCACGATCCATGGGATGCAGGTTCAGATACAGATCTTCATGTCTGGATTAACAACAGCGAGGGAGACACTGTTCGAGATTATGGATGGCGAGGACAATCTATGTTCTATGAAGGTGAGATGGAAGCAGAACAAGCCATTATTTTCGCTAATGGTGGTACCTTTGGAGGGGATGTCATTGATGATGGTCCTTTCCCAGTGGACAGAATCTGGACAAGTAATGGTGAATTCATCAATATGAATTCTGTATTAGATGCATTCTCAGATGGCTATGGTCTTGCCTATGTCAATGGTCACAGTAGTTGTATGGTCTATGGCGATCACTACCCAGGTATCCCTGGTGGTCGTGACGATGGTCAAGTCAATGGCTGGGCAAGTATCAACATGCGCTTTGGTCTTGAACGCTATCAAGCCCAAGAAGGCGATCCATTGTTCCCACTTGATCAACTCACCAACGGAGATAAACTCCCAATCTTATTATACAGTGGTTGTCACAGTGGCCAGTTTGATACAAGTTTCGCAAGTTTAATGCATGATCCAGAGAATGTGCTCTTTGGAGATCGCTATGGTACCTGGACGCCTGAGGGTGTTGCCTGGTGGATCACACGGTTACCACAAGGTGGTAGTATTGCCACGATTGGTAATGGTGGTCTTGGATCTGGTTACATTGGTGATGGTATTCTTCAGGGTCTGACCGGATGGTTATTCCCACGGTTTTTCTATAACTATAATGGACAAAATGGTCCTCATCTTGATATCCTTGGAGATATCTATCGTCTTGTATTACAAGAATATGTCAATGGTGCATCCTATGATTCTGATGTATTAAATGATCAAACCTACAGAAAGCACTTTGAACAATGGGATCTTCTTGGAGATCCAACCTTAAAAATCGGAGGATATCCACAGGATACTGGATCGCTTGCAGACAATAACGATTTTGTCATCTACGATGGATCATCGGATTTTGAATACCAAATTATCAATGATCAATCCAAAGGTTTCAGAGCTTTAAGCACCAACACACAAGTAACATACAATCCTGAACAAGATACAAGTCCAACAGAGTTAGTATCAAGTATTGACGGAACTTTCCTAACTGGTTATGAATATACAACTCCGTCAACTGGGGAAATACACCCTGGTTTTGCTTATTCCAAAGGAGGAGTATATTGGACTGAATTGATATGGGCAAACTCTATCGATTCGGGAATTCCTTCACTCTTTACATGGCAAACATGGGATGATGGCGACAATGAATGGGTAGATCATTACATAGGATCTTGTTACGCAGGAGCCTTATTCCCAGGTGTTATAATCATGTCAGATCCAACTGATCCATCATCATGGAGTTTCTATGCATACTGGGGTTCAGGTGCATATGCTGATCCTGGCAGATATGGTTGTGCTGCTACTGCATACACTGATCCTGATTCAGGAGAAACAACCTATGGAGCTATCTACACCTACAAAGGTCAAATGGGTGGAGATGGTGTCTTTGGTGAATGGATTGGTGGAGACGCTGATTTCTATAGCATAGCAAGTGGTGCTCAAGATGATTTTGCTAACTTCCATAGTGCCTGTGATCAAGAAACCAATTATCACTACTATGTCTTTGAAAAAACATCAGCTAATGAGGTCTACATAGTTAGAGGTCAGACCAAAGAGCATATGGACGACATATCTGTCCCTGGATTAGAGCCTGATGTGGCGGCTAAGGATAGTATGGTCTATGTTGTTAGCAACAATGGTGGATTACTTGAGTGTCGTGTGTCAGATGATAACGGGCTTACCTACAATGTCAACATCGTTGGTATAGGCGAAAACCCACGTATTGTTCTCAATGAAGATGGTACACTCTCTTGTTTTTATATATCTGGAAATCAAATTCTAAAAGCAACAAGTGATGACCAAGGTACTACTTGGAATGTAGAAGGTCCTTTAGGGGTTACTGTTGCAGATATTCCAACACCTTATCAAGTCACTGAACAAGGATGTGTCTACACGCCAGATCAACAAGATATATACGCAGAGATTTTTGCACCTACTCTTGCTGCATTCATCAGTGATATAGAAAAAGCCGATGGAGGGCGAGCAAGTATTAAAGCAAACGTTACCAATGGTGGAACAATTGACATAGAATATCTTGTTGTTCGTCTTGATGTAGAAGGAGATGCACCACTAGGAAGATACTTCGGAGGATCACCACTCTTGTTAAAACTCTTCCAAGGACGAGTTATGCAAGGTGGAGAAAACAATGAAGAACTTCCTGTTCTCAGATCAGGAGAGACAACAACGATTCAAACAAGTCCACTCTTCGGTATTGGTCATGTAAAAATCACAGTCTCTGCTTACACACGAGATGGAGTAGATCTAGCCGAAAAAACTGAAGATGGCTTCCTACTCGGAGGACGTCTGTTCTTATATTATCCGGAGGAATAAAGAATGAAAACAAAACGAATGATTAGCCTCACCATTTGTCTGCTTCTGCTTGGAAGCACACTCATGGCAACCAATGCCCTTGCGCTAGGCAGACCATTTAAACCACAGGGGCCTCGTGTTGTGGCTCTCAACGAACCATTTAGTTATCGTACCTATGTGCAACATAGTCCAGTTGATGAAGACATCTACTTCAAATATAAATTCGGTCAAGACTATTATAATCCAAATCATGAAACAGATTGGTTTGGACCCTATAACTCAATGGATAATGCCTATGGAGATATCATCTTCGTAGACGCAGGAACAAACTATGTTTTTGCTATGGCACGAACAGATCCAGATGGTGATGGACCTGATGATAATGATGGACAGGATAGCCAGGATTCGATCTCACAATCTGTTGTAGCTAGTTTACCTCCTTATCCACCAGAGATTAGTATGCCCGGAAATGGAGAAATCTTAGTTCCCGTACAGATAGAAATAACTGTGCTTGACCCAGATACTGATTATCTACAACCACGTGTAGACTTTGGTGAAGGCGAAGGATGGTGCGATTGGGGAGATAGTCAAATATTTGGTATAAATAGAATCCCCAATGGAGATTCAGTGATTATTCAACATACATTCAGTGGAAATGGACGATATACTCTTCGTTTCCAAACCCGGGAAATTGTTAATTTTGGATTTAATTGGGAAGAAGGAACCGAAAGTCCGATCGTTGAAAAAACATTACTTATCGGAGCCATTCCACCAGAAGAGCCAACCATCGAAGGAGATACCATTGGCTATCCCGGACAACCACTAGAATTCACGGCAACAACAACAGATCAAGAAGGCGACGATGTTCGCTTCCTCTTTGACTGGGGCGACGGAACCGATAGCTACTGGATACCCTACGAAGGTGTACCATCTGGAGAAAGTTTCACAACCACTCATGAATACGAAGAATATGGTGATTACAACGTAAAAGTCAAGGCTATTGATGAATGGGGAAACGAAGGAAATTATTCAGAGAACCACTCCGTACACATTCGAAGTGTCAAAATTCTTGGACTCGTAGGAGGATTCAATCCAGGATTCACCGTTCAGAACCTAGCTGGTTACGCACGCGATGTTGAATACACTGTTGAATTTGTCGGTGGATCAATACCAGGATTCCATTTCTTCAAGAAACATGAAGGAAATGTTGAAGCCCTAGGAGCCGGAGAAACATCAACAATCACTCTCGGTAGTCCTGTCTTTGGTCTTGGTAACTTCGATGTGAAAATCACCCTTGATGTATCTGGTGAACCAATCTTCACTGAAGTACAAGAGGCATTCATCTTGTTTGCCTACGTGATGGTCTAATCCATCACTCTCTTTTTCCCTTTTTTATTTATATAAAAAAATTATTATTTTTTTTAAACCTTTTCGAAAATTTTCAAATAAACCTATTAAATTAATTCATTTATATATCTGATCAAATTATTTCTTTGATAGGGAGGAAATATAAGACATGAATAAAAACAAACACACCTTATTACAGGCTAGTAGGTTTACGAAATCTCTGTCCCTTTTTTTAGTAACAGTCATGCTCTTGAGTACTGTTCCTATGATTGCCGGGGCAAATGATAACGATGACCAAAGAACAATAGTACATACTTATTCAATATCGGAAGTTGGTTTTAAGGAATCAAAAATAGGTGGCAATTTTGTTAATCTTATTATTGATGGAGTGGAAGGAAAAAGTAATGATCCTCGCATGCCGATGCTACCAGTGCTTCGTGATTCTGAATGGTTACCACTTGGTTCAAACGTACAAAGCGTAACGCTTCACTATGATACTACTATTGAGGTAACATTACCTGATGAAACCATAGCAACACCTTCTCCAATACCCGTACCATTGATTCCACCAGAGTCACCATTTGATTTACCGGATTTTGGTGAGATTGATGAATCAGTGTATACTGCTCATCAACCATATGGTGAATATTTCACATATTCTACCGCTATTGGTAAACAACCAAACGGTGATCTCGGAGTCCTTGTCAGCTACGAGATAACACCTGTGATATTCACTGATTTAGCAGATGGAAAAGCAACTCAAATGGTTGGAGATATTCAAGTAGAAATTACCTATGATGAATATCAATCAACAGCATTAGCTGGTGAAGAAACATATGATCTTTTAATACTCACACCAAACGCCTATGTCAATGATCTACAACCTCTTGTCATGCATAAAGAGGAGATGGGATTAAAGACAAAACTTGTGACTCTTGATGAGATCTATGATGAAACCTACTTTGATCTACCAGATATGGTTCCAAATGCGAATAGAGAATTTGAAGATGAACAAGAAATGATTAAATTCTTCATTTATAAGGCAGTGCTACCAAATGGGTGGAATATTGATTATGTCATGGCTGTTGGTGGCTGGCGAACCTTTTTAGGATTTAATCGTCCTGATCAACAATTTCCTGTACGTTTTATTCCAGAGACCGGGACCCCAATGGATCCAGCTGATGAACCTGGATATATTAGTGATCAATATTATGCATGTTGTGTAGCAAAAGGTGATAATGGGATACCAACGTTTGATATCTGGGGAGTTGCACCATCAGATCTTATCTCTGATGTGTATTTCGGTCGTATCGCTTGCAGAAATAGTAAAGAGGTTCGTACTTGTGTTGATAAAATCATCCATTATGAAACCAATACCTATGGTAGTGACTGGTTTAATCGTTTTCTCACGATCACTGGTGATGGTTTTCAAGATATGGGTTTCCGAACCAATCTTGGTGTAGAATGGGATATTACCGATTTAGCTGATGGGGAATACACCATTTACGCACAAAGTCATCTCTATGATGATGATTCAGTAAAAGGACCCATTGACGAGGTTCATGTCACCCTTGATCGAACCGCTGAATCACGAGTAAGTTTTGCAGAAGATGATCATCAAAAAATTGAACCTCTCACTGATAATCAAGATGCACTGTATCCTGCACAACCAGTTGCTGAAATTGTTGTCCCAGCAGATGAAGATATCCTTGGAAACACTGAAGTCGTTTACAGTCCTGATGAGGCATATATTGGAGAAAACTGGGCAGGAGTAAATTACAATCCAACAACTGGCATACTATTTATCAGATCAAAATCCTATGATCCAACACCAAAATATGATCCCAATCACATCCTTATTGATCCAGCAAATAATCCTTACTATGATCTAGCATCACGATCTTACATAACCATATGGGTAGAAAATAGTGACGAAGAAGTCGTACTCGATCCAGTAGTCAAAGAATCTCGATTATATTACGAAGGAGAACTAGAATGTGAAAAAGCCCATGATTACATCCCAGATACCTATGAAGAAACACGTTTGTGGACCAGTAATGGTTTATGGACTGGTATGCAAGATGTTATTGATGAATTCAGTACAGGTTATGGACTTGTGTATTTTGCTGGTCATGGGAACCCTATGAGCTGGGGAGATCACTTACCTGCTATCCCCGGTGGTCGTGATGATGGTATGATTAATGGTCTGAAGAATATCAACCTTGATTTTGGTCTTGCACGATATGAATCCGAAGAGGGAGATCCACTCTTCCCAATGGACAAACTCACCAATGGATACAAACAAGCAGTTACCTTAATTGGTGGTTGTCACAACAGTATGATCGACTGTAGTCTGTCAAAACTGCTCATTGAGCCTAATGATGTCCTTTTTACTGTATTGCATGGCGCATGGGTACCAGAGTGTTATGACTGGTGGCTTGCTCGTATGCCACAAGGAGGAGCAATGACAACAATCGGTTGCTCCGGGCTTGGTTATGGGTATCTAGCAGAAAATAGCGTAGAAGGACTTGGAGGATGGATTAACCCAGAATTTTTCAGAATCTTTGTTGAATATGCTGATGATGGAGTTGACACTGTTGGAGCAGTTTATACGCATACTTTGATTAATTTCACAAGAGGAGAAGCACCACTTGGCGGACATGCAAAAACAACCAAAGAATGGGTTTTACTCGGCGATCCAACCCTTAAGATTGGTGGATATGATATGGATTCATTGGAATTTGGCGATGACGATGAAGATGATATCGAGATTGGTGAGCTCATTGTTGAAGGAGGCTCTCTCACAACAAGCTTAACTAATAATATGGGTGAAGAAATCTACTATGTTGACTGGGAGCTCCGAGTTGATTCAGCAGCACCACTTGCCCGCTACTTTGGAGTCAGCGGAACCTTTTTAGAAACCATATTCCGTGGGCGCATCTTTAGCGGAGGATTTGGAAAGGGAGAAATAGCTCGGTTCAAAGAAGATGAAACCATTGAGATCAGCGCACCCTCAGTCTTTGGCTTTGGTCATATCGAAGTGAATTGTTCTGTCTTTTATGAAGATGAATTAGTTCAATACGAGATTGAGGATGGCTTTCTACTCGGTGGACGGTTATATGTCTTTCATCCGGAGGAATAAAACATGATAAAAGGTAAAATGATTAATAAAAAAATCATAAGCATATTACTCTGCAGTTGTCTTCTATTTACATTGGCCACTGTGACAACAGTGTCTGCTGCAGCACCTGATAAACCTGATAGACCAACAGGTCCCAATGATGGACAACCAGATACACCATTACAGTTTGAGACTAGTACTATGGATGATGATCATGATCCTATCTATTATAAATGGCGTATTCGACGAACGATTCCTGGTGATTCTTTCGTCTGGGAAACAGATTGGATGGGCCCCTATAATTACCCTGATTATACCTGTGTATGGACCTATACCTTTGAAGATCATGGAAGATACACTCTCTATGCTCAAGCAATCGATGATCCAAATGGGGATGGAGATGTATCTGATGGAACTGAATCAGCATGGTCACCAAACAAGAACCTTTGGATCAGTGAACTCCCATTACCACCAACCATTGAAGGGCCAGCGCAAGGAGTTCCATGGGAGCTTATAACATTTACCTTTACTCCAAATGATGACACCTGGTTACAACAGTTACAAGTTGATTGGGGGTTAGGGGATTTCGATGAAGATTATTGGTCATATAATGAAATCTATGATAATGGACCAATCCAAAAATCATATATGTATCTTGAAGAAGGAGAATTCACGATCCGAGCTAGAACACGTGAAGTCTGGTATACTGGAATGGGTCATACCCCCTATTTTATAAGTGATTGGGCTTATTTTACCATAGAAATCATGGAACGTCCACCAGAGACACCAGAGCTTGATGGACCAACCTTTACCTTTGCGGGGCAACCAGTGACGTTTTCAGCAGTCAGTGAAGACATGGATGACAGCAATATTCAATATATGTTTGACTGGGGCAACGGCGAAGATAGCTACTGGATACCCAAAGACGGCGTCCCAGCTGGAGAAACCTGTGAAGCAAGTTACACCTATGACACAGCAGGAACCTATAATGTCCGCGTGAAAGCAAAGGATGATGCAGGTGAATCAGATTGGTCAGAACCTATAGAGTTAACAGTACATTCACTGAGACTCATGGGAATTGGTGGCGGGTTCAACCCAAGTTTCACCATTCAAAACAGTGGACCTGTATCAAAAGATGTTGAATGGTCAGTGGAATTTATCGGTGGTATCCCTGGTTTCCATCTTAATAAACAATTCGAGGGTAGTCTTGAAAGTGTGAAACCAGATACTACAGCCACTGTTGAGTTGCCAATGGTCTTTGGCCTAGGTGACTTTGATATGGCTATTACCCTTGATATCGCTGGAGAAGAACCCTACACGCAGACCTATGATGTATTTATTCTATTCTTCTACATGCGATAGAATAATACACCTTTTTTTCTTTTCTTTTTATTTTTTATTAAGCATTTTTTTTTAAAAGGTCCATTGAACAAACAGAATACATATTGAGATACACAGAAATACTAATGAAAACTGTTGAAAACGTGTCATTATCTTTGTTCTCTCCTAACATTCGCAGAATGGGGAGAGCAATACAAAATTAAATAGTCTAGGAAAATGTTTGGTAACTACCAAACAACCCTTATTGTTTATCAATACTTTGAAGCAGCCTTTTGGTATTACGACGGATATCAGCTATCTGCTTTGGGATAAAACCAAGGTTCTTAATAAGATACTCCTCAGTAAAAATCAAAGAATGCAGCATAATCGCGGCATCAACTTTTTCCTCTTCAGAGAGTTTCAAGATTTTATTAGAAAACTGTACAACTTCTTCAAATTGATAATGACTGTTTTTCTTCTCAACCATATTCATAGAATATATGCTAAATACATAAATGCTTTATCATAAAAAAAGAAAAAAGGTGTTTAGACAACACCGTGATCAATCATTGCATCAGCGACTTTGACAAACCCTGCAATATTTGCTCCATTGACATAGTTAACAAAGTTGCCATCTTTACCGTACTTCACACAGGACTCATGGATATTTCTCATGATCCAATGAAGTTTTTCATCCACATCTTCACGGCACCATTGCAGTCGCTGACTATTTTGTGACATTTCCAATCCACTAGTTGCAACACCACCAGCATTTGCAGCCTTTCCAGGACCATATAGAATCTTATTATCCAAGAAGATATTCACACCATCAGGCGTTGTTGGCATATTAGCGCCTTCACACACTGCCATCACACCATTATCTACAAGTGTTTGTGCATCGTCCTTATTGATTTCATTTTGTGTTGCAGATGGAAATGCCATGTCACATTTGATATGCCATGGTCGTTTTCCTGCTTCATAGTCAACATTGTATTCTTCAGCATATTCCTTGATGCGACCACGTTTGATGTTCTTTAATTCCATGACATAGGCAAGTTTCTTTGGATCGATCCCCTTTGGATCATGGATCATACCAGATGAGTCAGATAAGGTGACGACAATACCACCAAATTCATTGATTTTTTCAACTGTATATTGAGCAACATTCCCTGATCCTGAAACAGTACAGACTTTTCCTTTCAAGGAATCTTTTTTTGTCTTCAGCATCTCTTGTGCAAAATAGACACTACCATAGCCAGTTGCTTCAGGTCTAATAAGACTACCACCCCAATTCAAACCTTTGCCTGTGAGTATGCCTGTAAATTCATTTCGTATTCTCTTATATTGACCAAAGAGATATCCAATTTCTCGGCCTCCAACACCAATATCACCAGCAGGGACATCAGTATCGGGACCAATATGACGACTAAGCTCAATCATAAAACTTTGACAGAATTTCATGACCTCCATATCAGATTTGCCCTTTGGATTAAAATCAGAACCACCTTTACCACCACCTATTGGTAAGGTGGTGAGACTGTTTTTAAAGACTTGTTCAAATGCAAGGAATTTCAGAATACTAAGATTAACACTTGGATGGAACCGTAGCCCGCCTTTATAAGGCCCTATGGCACTATTCATCTCAATACGATATCCACGGTTTATTTGAATCTCACCGGCATCATCAATCCAAGGAACTCGAAACATAACGACTCGTTCTGGTTCAGTGATTCTTTCTAGTATTTTTGCTTGTTGATACCGGGGGTGTTTTCGTATAAAAGGCATCAGACTCTCTGTTACCTCTTGCACTGCTTGATGAAACTCTTTTTCCCCTGGGTTTTTCTCGATTACTTTCTCCATGAATGCTTCAACATCTTTATCCATATGAGACCTCCCGATTAGGTGGGAGACGTATCATCCCTTCTTATTAAAACTTTATTGTAAATTATATCAAGCAATCAAGGAAATTTTCAATAGAAATCTACCACGATAATACGAATCAGATTGGATTTATTGGAATAAAATTGGTTTTTATCCATATTAAACCAAATTAGAATGGTTTAAATTGGTTTAAAACCATTGTTTATATGTAAAATACCAATAATTATAAATAGTCGCATAGCTATATACAATAATGATGAATATGAATCCTACCAATCAAATCAATGAAGAAATAGGACAAAGAGCTCAACATCTTGATAACCAGTATACGATTCAGCAGCGTATGAAATTACAGAGGTCATCAATTCAAAAACTGTTTGGAGCTACATTCCTTTATCTCACTGTTATTGGAATTTTTAACCTCCTTTTGTAGATTAATACATCCATGTCAAGGGTTGGCCCATGGAGCTTATTCTGACTGTAATTATTCTAGCCTTTCTCTTTGAAACCATGGATTCCTGTGCTGGTATGGGCTTTGGCACAGGTTTAACCCCGTTACTCTTTTTGTTGGGATATGACCCGCTTCAAGTTACCCCTATTCTTCTTATATCAGAAGCTATAACAGGTTTCACATCAGGTTTCTTTCATCAAGAATTTGAAAACGTTCATTTTACCATTAAAAGACCTTGGAATAAAGAAACAAAAATCATGATTTTAATGTCTGTCACTGGATGTTTAGCCATTATAGTATCGGTTACTCTTACCTATTTAACCTTTCAATTACCAAAAGAAAGTATTAAAATTTATGTTGCTCTCTTAGTATTTTTCATGGGTATTCTAGGTATCCTTCGATTACGACGATCTTCTGTGTATCGTCCTAAACTACTTGCAGGATTTGCCACATTGGCCGGATTTAATAAAGGGATAGGAGCCGGAGGATACGGACCTATTGTTATGATGGGGCAACTCTTTTCAGGTGTGTATGAAAAAACAGCATGCGCTATTGCTTCTTTTTCTGAAGGCTTCGTCTCTCTTATAGGAATTGGTACCTTTTTTTTAATATCTGCATATGGTGTCACCATTGATTTTGTTCTCCTTCCCTCTGTTTTTACAGGGGGTTTCATTGCTGCTATGCTCTCTCCATATCTAGTAAGAGTCTTGCCAAATAAACTATGGAAATATGTTATCCCAATCTATGCTATTGCAATTGGTATCTATTTGCTTTTTACTCTTTTCTCATAAAACGTTATTGCATGTAAAGTAATATTGAATAGAGCACAAATTATTTATGTAACCTTCCAACTTAGTACCTTGAATTTACATGAAAATTGAATTAGATGATGTTCAATGCATCACTGAGACATCAATTACGATACGAGGATCACGTAGACGTGTTACGGTGCCATCAGAACTTGTAGATCTGCTAAATCTTGAAAATGGTGATAAGCTCAGATGGATCGTCTTTAAAGATGGTTCTGTTCACATCCAAAAGGGATCATAATAACTAATCATTTTATTCTGTTTTTTTTTGTATTGTTTTAGTTGCAATAATGTCAATATTTGTATCTGCAATATTATGGACAATGGTATCGCCTGCTTGAATGGGGGCATCTATCTGGATCTTTTTTAGATGGGATAAAACAGTTTGTATTTCCTTTTTTGGAACAGGGTGAGATGTCTTCACACTTACTAATGGCCAGGTCCCATGAAGCACAGCTACTGAAGATGTCAACATTCTTTTTGGATCCAACGCCTCAGAGCGAGCATACTCTACCCCTTGTTTACAACTATACCCGTCAATTTTTTTAATTTTGTTATCTGATTTTGTCACTATAAGTTTACAGCCAAGAGGACAGACGATACACGTTATTTCTTGATTTTTTTCGTTCATAAAACTACTACCTCTACGACTTTCGCCTCATCAAGCATTTTTTCTGATATTGGCACAGAAAAACTGATCATATTAGCTGGATTAACAAAACGTTGTTTTTTCGTGATTATTTCTTTATCCTTACTTGTAGCTTTAAGAATCACATTTTTTTGTGGTTTTTTCACACGTAATGTACATCGTATCTTACCAGGTCGAGTTATTTTTTGAGGAACAATATACTGAACTCCATCACCCGCCTGAAGATTAATACCTGTTGTTTGACTTGATGGTTGTTTAGATTGTGTGAAAAGCGCAGCTTGTTTACCCACCTCTTTGGCATCAATAGCTAACATATCAACGGTATCATAGACTTGTAAACAGTTCCCACAAGCAAAAATCCCCGGACTCGATGTTTCATATCTTTCTGACACCTTTGGCCCCCCTGTCAGAGGATCTAATTGAATACCAACCTGTTTTGAAAGCTCATTTTCAGGAATTAAACCTAAAGAAAGCAATACAGTGTCACAAGGAATGATTTTTTCTGATCCAGGCACACATTCACCTTTCTCTGTCATTTGAGCTATAGTGACCTGGGTTAATCGTTCTGATCCCTCTATATCTGTTATCGTATGATTCAAGTACAGTGGTATGTCATAATCATCAAGGCATTGGACCACATTTCTGGGCAACCCACTTGCGTAGGGGAGAAGTTCAACGACGCCATGAACAGTTGCCCCTTCAAATTTTAAACGACGAGCCATAATTAAGCCTACATCACCTGACCCAAGAATAATCACATCCTTACCAGGCATTATATTATACACATTTATCAACGCCTGAGCAACACCTGCTGTATAGATTCCACTTGGACGTGTCCCAGGGAGCATACAGCTCCAACGGGTCCGTTCCCGACACCCCATAGCAAGAATAATCGCTTTTGCTTGTATCTCCTCAATACCTTTAGTATGCACAACAATTAGTCTTCGGTTAGGTTGCAATGAGAGAACCATAGCACCTTGAACAAGATCAACTCCATCAGCAACAGCTTGATGAACATACATCTCAGCATATTCTGTCCCCGTCATTGAGGTCCCAAGTTCCTCCACACCAAAACCATCATGAATGCATTGAAATAAGATACCTCCCATCCAATCATTTCTATCATAAATAACAACTTTTTCCACACCTTGTTGTTTTGCCATGGAAGCAGCGGCCAGACCCGCAGGTCCGCCTCCAATCACCGCAACATCAACATGTGTACTGGTCATGAGTGTATCTCCCTTGTTTTCCCCGTAAACATGTTTGATTTCTCTGATTTAAGTATGATATCTGCGACGTCCAAACCTAGTTCTTCTTGCATTAACCGTATGATATGTTGTGTACAAAATCCTCCTTGACAACGGCCCATTCCAGCTCGACATCGATATTTCACAGCAGAAATGCTATGAGCACCAAGAGGATTATGTAGTGCCTGTAATACTTCAGCTTCAGTCACATGTTCACATCTGCAAATAACCCGCCCCCATCGTTTATCCTGTTTTATTAAATCATGCTGCTGACTAGGACTCATATCAGCAAATCGTGTTTTTTTTGGTTGACAGGGTTGAAATTGATCATTTGGTTTCAATGGTACATCATGGGAAATTAGATCTACAACATGATTAGCTAATGCAGGAGCTGCTGTTAACCCTGGAGATTCAATACCAAGAAGATGGATCATACCTTGATATTCAGGACTCTCTATGATCTGAAAATCTGCCATCCCACCTTCCTCTGGTGAGGCAATTTTACAACGGACTCCAGCATATGCAGCAATAGTGCCTTTATGAGGAAGAGAAGGAATAATATCTTGAGCTTCCTTTAAAAGAAGTTTCATAGTATGGTGTGTCGTTCTTGTGTCAGCAAGCTTGTTAATATATTCAGCACTAGGACCAAGTATGATATTACCTTCAATCGTTGGTGTAATATGAACCCCTAAAACACCAAGTTCGCGGTCAGGCACTGGATAAATCATTGATTTCAAAAGAGAATGATAGATTTTATCTAATATGAGATACTCGCCTCTACAAGGATAAATTGTAAACTCTGATGATTCTACCATAGAATAAATATCATTACAATTGATACCTGCAGCATTGATGACAACTTTTGCTGAAAACTCTTTTTTAGGAGTCTTAATGGAAAAAAAATTTTGTCTTTTTTTAATTCCAGTTACAGTGGTTAGAAGATGAAAATGTACCCCATTTTTTGCAGCATTTTCAGCAAGTGCAATGGTCACTTCATATGGTAATACAATCCCTGCTGTTGGAACCCACAATCCTGCTTCACAGGTGACATTTGGTTCTTTTTTAGCTATCAACTCTTTCTCATGAATTTCAAGACCATTAACACCATTGCGTTGGCCAACTTGTTGTAATCTTTCGAGTTCCTTTCTTTCTTTATCATTTTTAGCAATAACATATTTTCCAACCCATCGGAGATGGAAACCCAATTCATTAGCAAGGGAAGAAAAAAGAGTGTTTCCTTGAACACAGAATTGAGCCTTTAAAGTACCTGGTCTTGAGTTAATTCCACTATGTATTACCCCACTATTTGCTTTGCTTGTACCACTTGATACATCTGGTCCTTTTTCAAAGACTGCAACACGTGGTGAATAACGTGAAAGTTGACGTGCAAGCGCACATCCGACTATACCTCCACCAATGATCGCTATGTCGTACGAAGACATCTGCCTGTTAATACAAAAAACTCTTATAAATATATTAGGATGATAACAAATAAAAAAAAAGAGAAAAAATGGATGATTTATATATCTCTTCTAAATGCCCCTGTTAACATGGCAAGATGTTCAAATCCTTCAACCCAATCAAAGGTTTGATCCATCTCTGACTCAGGCATAGCCTTTGCTTTTTCTGTAAAATGAGCTTTTTGCTTTTTAATAAGTTCATCAAGTGAAGCAAATCGTTTTGCCTTTACCACAGGGTAGAACATCGCTGTATCTGCACCTTCTAGGGTCCTAATTTTTTCTCGAACAAATTTATTAACTGTCTCTGGTGAATCTGCAGCAATATTCATTACGATATCTTCATCACCAAGTGAATAGGAGATATAAATCGGGAACAATTTATTTGAATATTCATAATTTACTAGATAGTTATAGATTGTTTTGTAATTACGAGGATGGGTATAAATACGAACGACATATCGTTGAATGTTCTCAGGTTTATTCTTAGGGATAGGGAAAAATGTTGGTTTCATTAAAGATATTGTTTTTGTATGATGACATTCATCACAATCAGAGAGTGTTTCTGTGATAAAATGAGCGATATTATCTGGGTCTTTGACATCAAAAATTACACCGACATTCATCATTCCTTCTGCTTGCGTTGCATACAAAGGAGTTACTAAAGGATTGGATTCCTTACCAATTTTTTGTTCTACAAAATTCCATATGCTTTCCAAGTCTGTTTTTGGATTAAGTCTTACAATCATCATCATGGTCTCAAAACCTCCCGCTTTTTTATTTATTCTTGTTTATTTTTATTATTGTTATTGTTGTAAATCTATATTGGGTATAAGTAATTTTTTCTTTCTATGACAAATGATTTAAGTAGTAATTTTTCATTACCTGTAGTACCTAGTCAACTTATATATAAAAAATGCGGGGAGGTTATTACAACATGGGAAAAGGTATTGTACAAAAGATAATTGAAAAACATATTGTTGAAGGAGCCTGGGATCCAGGGCAAGAAATTGCAATAAAGATTGATCAAACATTGACTCAAGATGCTACAGGTACCATGGCGTATCTGCAATTTGAAGCAATGGATATCCCAAAAATTCAAACTGATTTATCAGTAAGTTATGTAGATCATAACACTGTTCAAATTGGATTTGAAAACGCTGATGATCACAAATATTTACAATCTGTTGCGGCAAAATATGGAATCATTTTTTCGCGAGCAGGTAATGGTATATGTCATCAGGTGCATCTTGAACGCTTTGGTCAACCTGGAAAAACATTGCTAGGATCTGATTCTCATACGCCAACTAATGGCGGTATTGGAATGGTGGCTATTGGAGCTGGTGGATT
>Ga0272442_10002822_pt1 | contig 24792 bp, 26 predicted proteins | sample SSMForm2O_FD_200262 | JGI IMG/M metagenome (GOLD analysis project Ga0272442, IMG submission 200262) | Marine sediment archaeal communities from Little Sippewissett salt marsh, Falmouth, MA, United States - SSM-Form-2O | ecosystem: Environmental > Aquatic > Marine > Wetlands > Sediment ... | reverse complement strand
GCGTGTAGCCCGACAAAAATGCTTTCTCTGCGTCCTTTGCGCCTTTGCGGTGAAAATTCCTTAAACCATCAGTCGTCTTCGCGGCGCACGGACACGGCTACCGCATCACCGGTCACGGTCACCGTCACCTCCATCGGTCTACAGCAGACGGAACAGTCCTCGGTGTAGCTCTGCTGCTCGATCGAGCCATCGACAATGATCTCGATCTGCTCGCCACAGTATGGACAGACTACGGGCTCGACCTCGGTGAAAAACGGCATGCGGGTTAACGGTTCTTGTTTTCAACAAGGTACATCGTCAGTTCCGGCCAGTAAGTGATCACCAACACAGCGGCCATCAGTATAAACATGAACGGTATGGTTGACTGATACAGCTCAGTCACCGGCTTATGGAAACGATAGCTGGCGATGAACAGATTCATACCTACCGGGGGCGTAAAATAACCAATCTGCATATTGGCCAGGAAAATAATGCCCAGATGGACCGGGTTTACACCGTAACCAACCGCCATCGGTAGAATCAGAGGAACCATGATGACCAGCGCCGAGAATACGTCCAGAATCATACCCAGCATCAGCAGGAATATGTTCAGCAGCATCAGAAACGTCAGCTGACTATCGATCCTGGCTTTTACAAACTCGAACAACCTCAGCGGGACCTCGGTGTCGATCAGATAGTTTGTTGACGCCAGAGAAACAGCAAGGATGATCAGCACCCCTCCGACCAGAACCATCGAGTCGCGCATGATTTCCGGCAGCTTTCGCAGCGGCACTTCGCGCAAAATCAGCACCTCGACAACGAGCACATACAGCACCGCAACAGCCGCAGCCTCAGAGATCGCGAAATAGCCGGTGTAGATCCCGCCGATCAATACGAACGGCATTGGCAGTTCCCACATCGATTCGCGCAGCGCGGACCACAGCGTTGGCCAATGAAACTCGGTGCGTCGTATGTGCATTTGGGTGCTTCGGAACATACTCCACGCGGTCAACAGTAAAAGCATGAACAGCCCGGGCAGCAGGCCTGCCAGAAACAGATCATCGATAGCCACGGTCTCTCCGACATCCATTTGCTGGGCGATGACGCCATACAAAATCAACGCAATCGATGGCGGAAACAGCAGGCCCAGACTGCCTGAGGACGTGATCAGTCCAAGATTAAATTTTTCTGCGTAGCCGGCCTGCTTCATCGCTGGATACAAGATCGCTCCAAGTGCGATGATGGTCGCACCAGAGGCGCCTGTCAGCGCAGTGAAGAAGGCGCAGGCAAACAGCGAAACAACGGCAAGCCCACCGGGAAACCAGCCGAGCATCGCATCGGTGAGCCTGACCAGACGCTCGGATGCTTTGCTCTCGCCCAGGATGTAACCCGCCAGTGTAAACAGCGGTATCGCCAGCAGCACGGGTGTGTCGGCGATCCGATAGATCTCGATCGCGATGACAGACAGATCAACATCGATGCTCGAGAAGCCGTAAAGCGCGCTGGTCGCGATGATGACGAATAGTGGCGCACCCAGCACCACCAGAATCGCTAGCACGACGACGCCCGTCATCTTCCAGGAGACCGCGGTGGCGACAAGAACAGTAGGAAATAGCGGAGGGCCATCAGCCCAAATGCGACAGGAATGATCAGTTCCGTTATCCACGCCGGCACCCCAGCAAAAGCTTCGGTACCGTATTCATAATCCATGCTTACGAAGCCGACTGCATGCCAGGATATGAGTCCACATATGAGCACACAATAGAGATGCACCAAACGTTTAATATGGATGTAATACTTGCCAGAGACATATTTGGCAAAGAAATCGATGCGTATATGATTGTCGTTGCGTGAAGCGATCACAGCACCGGAGAGCGCCACCCAGAGCACGAGCATGCGCAGCAGTGGATCAATCCAGACCACACCTCCGCCGGCGATATTGCGGTAAGCGATCTGCGCCACCGCCAGAACGACCATGACCGCGAGCATACTCACCAGCAGCCAGTCCTCAAGTTTGTTGACCGCCCTGATCAGACGCGCGATACGTCGGTTTAACATGACAGATCAGCCGTCTACTGCCCGACTTTTGCTGACTCGGCTACGTATTTCATCAGGTCGGCGTAGGCCTTGTCGCTGTACTGGTTTTGCTTTTCCAGTCGTTCGACCGCGTCGTCCCCGATCTTCCGCCACTCTTCTTCGGATTCGGGCGACAGTGGAACGAATTTGACGCCCTGGTTCTTCATCGCCTGCTTTGCGGCGATATTATCTTCCCTGTTCTTGTGATCGATGTTCATAAAGGCCTGCGCCATGACTTCGCGGACCACTTGCTTGTCCTCGTCAGAAAGTTTGTTGAAGGGCTTGGCATCGACAATCAGCAACGCAGAAAAATACGTCAGGGGTTCGTCGACAACATGGGTGACTTTTGTATGCCATTGCAGCGCGATCGCACCAATTGGTGATGTAATCAGAGTATCGATCAAACCAGTCTGCAACGCAGTGAGGACGTCAGATATTGGCAACGTCACTGGCGTGACATTGGCACTGGCAAAGACCGCATCACCTACGTCATGATTGGAGGGTAACCAGACCTTCTTTTTGCGTACGTCTGCAACCGATTGCAGTGGTTCGTCCGACATCATGTAGGAAAATCCGCCTTCAGCAAAACCAAAGCTGACGAAGCCTTTCGTTTCGAGCACCGCGGTCAGCTCAGCATCCATTTTGGAACGCACATAATCTACTTGCTCCAAGGTGTTGAACAAATACGGCAGCTCGTAAATGCCAATATCTGGGTCAATGGCCGTCAGGCTGGCTGCTGTTACCGCTCCGCCCTGAAGCTGACCGATTCGAATTTTTCGCAGCACGCTCTCGTCGCTGCCCATCACACCACCCGGATAGAACTTGAACTTGACTCGATTCTCGGTCTGTTCGCTAATTTGCTTTGCAGCGCTGCGCATTTCCTGCATCCAGAAAGTTCCCTCTGGTGCAACCGTCGCAATTTTGAATACTCTGGCGTTGGCCACGGACGCTGTCATCAGCAGCATTGCCATTACCATCAAACTAACTCGTCGCATACTCATGTGGATCCTCTGGATACGCGTATCGCTTTTCTATTTTCCGTACCCTGTTGCTTGCTCGGTGGAATTATTCAGAGCTTCCCTAAAAGTAATCTTCGGACTGCTCCAACAACTGTTTTGCCCGGTGCTGCGCAATTGTGTTAACCAACTTTGAGTCATCCTTCGCCAGGCGCGCATCGATGACATCGTTCAGCAGCTGATCATGGAGTTCCTTGTTGAAAACCAGCCTGGCGTATTTCTCCGCGTACAGTAATTTGGCCATCAGATTGGAGCCATTGGAGACTTTGATCGCTTGCTCAAAATTAGCCTTGGCCAATTCCGGCTTACCCCCCATCGCTGGCGGCAGGAAGGACTGCATCACGGCCATGTATACATAGGCATCGCCGTTGTTAATGGTCGGATCCAGCTCGAGCACGCGTTTGATGATGGCTTCGATTCGCGGCAGCTCAGCGACAGCATTCCAGTCAGCGCTGTGCGCCTCGAGCCAGCCCGCCCAGGCACTGCCCAGAGCGAACAGCACTGCAACATCATCGCCAGTGAACCGCTGCAAAGATTCCTCAAACTGATAGTAGGACATACCGCGGATGTCGCATGCAGCAGTTTCTACTATGCAGAATGCATGATGCGCGTAATCAAACGCAAGCACCGATAGCTTCTTCTTTCTCTGCACATCCTCGACGAAAACTGACGCATAGGCCCCGTATAGCCTCGAACCCGAGACTAGCAGTTCAACATTGTCCGGATCCCCCTTGATCATGCTGCTGACCAGAATCAAGTACGCCGGCACTGCCTGTTTAACCGTTTCCGGATCATCTTGTTCCAGCATGGTCGCTGACAAGTCTTCGGCAAGCTCTTTCTTTGCATTGGATATGAGCTGACCACATCCCGACAGCGTGAGCAATGCTACTGTCAGAATGAATTTATTCAAGGGCGATACTCGAGGGGGCATGTCGGTCGTGAATAAATGTTCGCCTGTAATCCTTATCAATGCAGAAATTCTGCGTAGATCTTACCGGTTTTTGGCGGTCAAATGCCACCTGAGTTTAGCGGTCAGCGATTGATACCCGTTCGACAACATAAACCCTGCCAATACGCCAAAACCGCGCAGTGAAATATAACCAAGTTGTTACGAAGCCGCGAACATCACGGGCTTTTTACAGACTCTGCATTTTTTGCTCTCCGCGACCTCTGCGTTCCATCGAATCCATTTGCCCAGAACGGTGTGTGCACTTCCAACAAAAAGGGGCCCCGCATCAGGCCCCTCTATGTTCAAACTTGGCTGGAGAAGTCTACTGAACGACGACCTTTTGCAGGCCCTGTATCGCCCGCACCCATGGCTTGGTGCCCGTCCTCTGCTCAAGCTCGGCGGCGACTTCAGTAGCACTGCTACGGTCTGGCTGTGGGCTGACCAACACATAGATGAAAGCGCCGTCGCGGTCCGTTTTCACAGCGAGCAGATCATAGAGCCCATGATCAGCCTTGAATGCATCGACACCGCTCATCGTGCTGCTGGCGTAGATCTGTACCGCGTAGCCGGCATCCATCGCTAGAATCTGCTGCTCAGCAGATAGCGCCACAGGTTCAGGTTCCGGTACCGCGACCGCAGCAACCACCGGTTCCGGTTCGTCAATCATCACTGGCTCCCGGTATGGCTCCGGCTCAGTGACGACTGCAGGCTCTTCAACCACTGCTTCCTGAGCTGTCGGCGCGGCCTGCTGTTCACTCCAAGGTGAGTCGTCCGGCCTGGTCCAAGGTGCGGGTTCCGACGAACACGCGATCAGACCAAACACGAATAGATTGCAGACCAGAATACCCCGATAAATTGTTATTATTTTCACTGTTTCCTCCCACGGATTTGTATGTCATTAAGTTTAAACCAAAATCGGAAAAACACATCAAACGCAGTTATTTCAGGAACAAAAAAGGAGCCTACGGCCCCTTTTTTTGAAGCGGTTGGAGCTCGCCTCAGGCAGCGGCGTCCTCGACCGCTTTCATACTCAGGCGGATCCGGCCCTGTCGATCGATCTCCAGCACCTTGACCTTGACCACATCACCCTCTGCCAACTTGTCGGTCACTTTTTCAACGCGTTCCTCACTGATTTGCGAGATGTGCACCAGGCCGTCCTTACCCGGCAGTATTTCGACGAAAGCACCAAAGTCCATGATCTTCTTGACCGTGCCGTTGTAGACCACGCCGACTTCGGCTTCCGAAGTGATCTGTTCGATCCGACTCTTGGCATCCTCAGCCGCAGCGAGATCGCTGGACGCGATCTTGACATTGCCGCCATCATCGATGTCGATCATCGCACCTGTTTCCTCGGTCAACGCACGAATCACCGCACCTCCCTTACCAATGACATCGCGTATCTTGTCCGGGTGGATCTTCAGCGTTAGGAACCGGGGTGCATACTGCGACATTTCTTCACGGGTCTCCGAAATGACCTTGTTCATTTCACCAAGGATGTAGAGACGACCCTGTTTTGCCTGTTCCAGCGCAGCCTGCATGATTTCACGGGTGATGCCATCGATTTTGATGTCCATTTGCAGCGCGCAAATCCCATCCGCGCTACCGGCAACCTTGAAATCCATATCACCGAGATGATCCTCGTCACCGAGAATGTCGCTCAGTACCGCGAAATCGTCACCCTCCTTGATAAGACCCATCGCGATACCGGCCACGGGCGCTTTCAACGGCACGCCCGCATCCATCAAAGACAGACTGGTACCGCAGACCGATGCCATCGAGCTGGAGCCGTTGGACTCGGTGATTTCAGAGACCACCCTGATCGTATATGGAAACTCTTCCTCAGAAGGCATTACACCCAGCACGCCTCGTTTGGCCAATCGGCCATGACCGATTTCCCGACGTTTAGGGCTGCCGACCATGCCAGTTTCGCCAACGCAGTAAGGCGGGAAGTTGTAATGGAGCATGAAGGGTTCACGATAGGAACCCTCCAGCGCATCGATGATCTGGGCATCGCGCGAGGTACCCAACGTCGTTATGACCAAAGCCTGGGTTTCGCCTCGGGTAAACAGCGCCGAGCCATGAGTTCTCGGTAACACACCGGTCCGAACCGTGATCTGGCGGACATCGCTGTTGGTACGTCCATCGATGCGCTTTTCACCCGCAATGATTCGACCTCGGACAATCTTCTTCTCGAGCTTACCGAACGCATCCAGTACTTCCGGCTCAACCCAGCCGTGCTCGCTGTCATCGGCCACCAGGGCCTCGACAGCAGCGTTGCGTACCGCTCTGACCGCGTCTTGACGCTGTAGCTTGTCGGCGATCTGGTACGCCTCCGTCAACGCAGCGGTATAGTCCTCGGCAAGTTTCTGGGCGAGGGCATCATCGACCACGGACGGCGTCCACTCCCAGGCCGGGTTGCCCACCTCGGCTGCAAATTCTTTGATTGCCGTGATCACGGCCTGCATTTGTTCGTGACCGAAAAGCACTGCGCCCAGCATCACGTCTTCAGGCAACAGCTTGGCTTCCGACTCAACCATCAGGACGGCCTGCTCGGTGCCGGCGACGACCAGATCGAGATCTGAAGCCTCGAGGGCAGCTTTGGATGGATTGAGCAAATAGGCTCCGTCTTTATAGCCGACACGGGCCGCGCCCAGGGGGCCCTTGAAGGGCATGCCGGAGATTGCCAGTGCTGCCGAGGCACCGATAATCGCAGGCACTTCTGGATCTATCTGATCGCTGACCGACAACACGGTCGCTACAATCTGGGTATCATTCGTAAAGCCTTTGGGGAACAGCGGTCTTATCGGCCGGTCGATCAAACGCGAGGTCAAGGTTTCTGCTTCACTGGGACGTCCCTCGCGGCGAAAGAAACCGCCGGGAATCTTGCCAGCGGCGTAGGTACGCTCCTGGTAATTGACGGTCATTGGGAAAAAGTCTTTGGTTGAATCCGAGTCCTTCATTGCGACGGCGGTCACGAATACTACCGTGTCTGAAATAGTGACCATCACCGCGCCGCTGGCCTGGCGAGCAATTTCGCCAGCCTCTAGAGTTACGGTGTGATCGCCATACTGGAATGTTTTCTTGATAGCTGTTGGTGTCACGTTTGTGTTTCCCGATACCTGATCTTTGTCTGCATGATTTATGGAAGGTTTATCTGCGCAAGCCAAGGCTTGAGATCAGATCCCGGTAGCGATCCTGGCTCTTACCCTTGAGGTAATCCAGTAACTTCCGACGCTGGTTTACCAACCGCAACAGGCCACGACGAGAATGATGGTCGTGCTTGTGCGTTTGAAAATGATCTGTCAGCTGGGAAATTCTCGCTGTGAGCAGAGCCACCTGCACTTCGGGCGAACCTGTATCTCCTTGTTCGCGCTGATACTTTTCAATAATTTCAGCTTTTGCTGTGGTCGATAGTGACATGGAGTCTCCGAACTATGTACTTACACTTGATAAAAAGGGCTGCGATTTTATCACGTAATCAGTGGCGCGCAAAAGTAGATCATCTTCTTTTTTCAGGCACTTGCCCGTATCATTCTACGCGGCGCCACCTTACCGTCATCCTGTATTTCACCGACGCCGAGAAAACAGCTCTGATCATAAATTCGAACCCAGCCATGCGCCGGCGCATGCGGCACCTGGACCGGTTGTCCTTGTTTCACGTAAAAAGCCAAATCCGGATCCAGATGGATATCAGGCCAGTGCGCAATCCCGCTGTCGATCGGCAACAAGAAGCGATCAATCGCAGCAAATTCCCCCTCAGCCTCACTGACTGCGGCCGCCCTGAGATCATCGAGCGTCACCATACCGTTGTGATACGGCCCGACGCTCAAACGCCGCAGCCGGACAACGTGTGCGCCACACCCAAGCGCTTCGCCAAGATCCTCGACCAAGGTGCGTATATAAGTGCCCTTCGAACAAGCGACTTCAAGCTCGAGTGTGCAGTCATCGACGGAATGAAACAGCAGCTGATGGATTTGCACCGTGCGCGGTTTGCGCTCCACTTCGATACCTTCACGCGCGAGCTTGTACAACCTCTGCCCTTGGTGTTTAACAGCAGAGTACATAGGCGGCACCTGATCGATAGATCCGGTGAATCGAGCCTTCAGCTTTTCGACATCGCGCAGCCTAATCTGATCGCAAGCGCGCGTCTGCAGAACCTCGCCATCAGCATCGGCTGTTGTCGTCGTGACACCCAAGCGACAGCTCACTAGATAACTTTTATCTGCATCGAGCAGAAAAGCGGATATCTTCGTCGCTTCACCAAAACAAATCGGCAGCATCCCGGTGGCCAGCGGGTCCAGACTACCGGTATGTCCAGCCTTGGCGGCGCGAAACAGATGCTTGGCCTCCTGTAGAGCTTTGTTGGAAGTAATACCTGCCGGCTTATCGAGCAACAAAACCCCGTTAACCGCACGGCCTTTTCTTCTTCGTCTAGCCATTACGACGTGCTCTCAGTGTCATCGTGGTGTTCTTCGTCAGACTGGATCGCCTGTTCAATCAACTCTTCCATCGCGGCACCGCGCTCGAGGCTGTCATCATGGATGAATTTCAACGCTGGCACAGTCCGAGCCCGAATGCGCGATGCGATCTGACTGCGAATAAAACCCGCTGCTCGATTGAGTGTCGCCAACGTCTGATCACGATCAGCCTCGATGAGAACGGAGCAGAATACCACGGCATGACTCAAGTCACGGCTGAGTTTGACCGCAGTGAACGAACAGAACCCCATACGCGGATCTTTCAGCTCATCCCGGACGATTTCGGAAAGCTCACGACGGATTTGTTCCGCCATACGTTGACTACGGGAGAATTCTCTGGGCATCGTTGTAGTAGTTAAAAACGTCTTGTCCGTGTGTATCAAGTCAGACGCAAGCCACAGCCGGGCTGCTCACTTTCATGTCTTGCAAAGGCGCTAGCCCGCATGTTGCATGAGAATGCAACATGCGGGCTAAGAGCGCACAGTGACAGGTCGATGCACGCAACAAGAATGAATGGGTGCTGGATGTACTCTACGTTCCCGGTGATATTGCAAGTTTCAGCGTGCCGGGCTCATTGTTGATTGCATGCTACAAGGTGCGCTCTTTCTTGATGCGTTCATACACTTCGATCTGGTCACCAATCTTCACATCGTTATAGTTTTTCACCGCAATACCGCACTCGGTGCCGCTCTTGACTTCCTGAACGTCATCCTTGAAGCGCCGCAATGACTCCAGCTCACCCTCATAGATAACAACATTGTCACGCAACACCCGGATCGGCTGATTTCGCCTGATCACGCCTTCGGTGACTATCGAGCCGGCTACCGCACCAAACTGCGGCGACTTGAATACATCTTTGACTTCGGCCAAGCCGATAATCTGTTCGCGATACTCCGGCGCCAACATGCCAACCAGTGCAGATTTGACGTCATCGATCAGCTCGTAAATGATGCTGTAGTAATTCAGATCAACACCACGTTCAGCCGCCGCCCGCCTGGCCGATGCATCGGCTCGCACATTGAAACCGATCACAATCGCATTGGAGGCCGCGGCGAGACTGATATCGGTCTCGTTGATGCCGCCAACCCCCGAACCAACGATACTGACATCGACTTCTTCGCTGTCTGCGGCCAGCTTGGTCAGAGCGTCGCGGATGGCCTCGAGCGTTCCCTGCACGTCAGCCTTCAGCAGCACGTTCAGCGTATTGACTTCGCCCAACTTCATCTGTTCGAACAACGAATCAAGTTTGGCCTGTTGCTGACTCGCCAAGCGCTTGTCGCGCTGTTTGGTCCGGCGGCTCGTCGCCACATCTCGAGCGGTACGCTCATCCTCGACGACCCGCACCTCGTCCCCTGCACTCGGAGTCCCTGAAAGGCCGATAACCGCCACCGGTATCGATGGCCCGGCCTTTTCAGCGGGCTCGCCGTTCTCATCAAACATCGCGCGCACACGGCCAAACTCGTCGCCGGCGAGCAAGATGTCACCCTTATTCAAGGTACCCTCCTGCACCAGCACCGTTGTGGTCACGCCGCGCCCCTTGTCCAGCGACGATTCGAGCACTACACCTTTGGCCCGACCTTCGGACGCGGCTCTGAGCTCCAGCAATTCGGCCTGCAATGAAATCGCATCCAGTAATTCATCGACCCCCTGCCCCGTCACTGCAGACACATTCACGAAAATATTCTCACCACCCCATTCCTCGGGGATAACCTGGTGATTTCCCAACTCCGTCTTGACGCGGTCGGGATCAGCCTCTTCCTTGTCGATCTTGTTGACCGCGACAATGATCGGCACACCTGCAGCCTTGGCATGCTGAACCGCCTCGACCGTCTGCGGCATCACACCGTCATCGGCAGCCACCACCAGGATCACGATATCGGTGGCCATCGCGCCACGCTCACGCATGCTGGTGAATGCCGCATGGCCCGGCGTGTCGATGAAGGTGATCACACCCCTGTCCGACTCGACATGATAGGCGCCGATATGCTGCGTAATACCACCAGCTTCGCCGGAGGTAATTTTCGAGCGGCGAATATAGTCCAGCAGAGAGGTTTTGCCGTGGTCGACATGTCCCATGATCGTGACTACTGGCGGTCGCGTCAGCTGCTCGAATTCCTGCTCATTCTTCGCAAGTAGCGTTTTCTCAACGTCATCGGCACTGACCGTGATCGGCTTGTGGCCGAGCTCTTCGACCACCAAGGTAGCGGTGTCCTGGTCAATCACCTGGTTGATGGTCGCCATGATCCCCATCTTCATCAATTCCTTGATCAGCTCAGCGGCTTTCATGCTCATGCGCTTCGCCAGCTCGTCGACCGAGATCGTCTCGGGAATCACGACATCATGTACGATCGGCGCGACCGGCCTTTCAAAACCGTGCTTGGTTTCTGCAAAGAGCGGCGTTTCTGCTCTAGCCTTACCTTTCTTGCGTTTTCCGCTTTTCTCACTGGCGACGTGCAGCTCCTTCCGTCCGTAGAGCGTTTTTTCCTTGTCGTGCTCATGCTTGTGCTTGCCATGTTTGATGCGCTTGCCGCCGACTTTGTCCGCACGCGCCTCTGCTAGCTCGATCGCTTCGCGCGATGCCGGCTTCTCTGGCTTCTGCTTGCCCGCCTCTTTCTCCGCCTCTTTCTTGGCCAGCGCCGCTTTTTTTCGTTCTTCTTCTTGTTTCTGTTCCAGCTCGCGTTGCTTCGCGCGTTCTCGGCGTTGTTCCAGCTCACGTTCTCGTTCAAGTTCACGCCGTTGCTGTTCGGCACGAAGCTTTTCCAGTTCCTCCAGCGCCTCGGGTTTGCTGTCTTTTGCCGGGGTTGCTGCCGCCTCCTGCCTGCTCAGACTACGTTTCTTTCTGACTTCGATCGCAACGGTCTTGCCTCTACCGCTGGAGCTAGCGACCTTGAGCTCGCTGACCGATCGGCGCTTTAGTGTGATCTTTCCCGCGGATTTGTCTGATTTCGAGATGCTGGACCTTCGTTTACCGTGCTGACCACGCAGATAACTCAGCAGCTGCATCTTGTCCTCATCCGAGATGCGCGCATTTTCGCTATCCGCGGACAGACCGGCATCCTTGATCTGCTCAAGTAAACGTTCAACCGGTGTACCGACGACTTCGGCCAGTTGTTTTACGGTAACCTCTGCCATTACTTTCTACTCATTCCCGCCTTAATGTTCTTCTGTCGCAAACCAGGGCTCTCGGGCTTTCATAATCAACGCCGATGCGCGCTCCTCGTCCATATCCTCAACTTCCATCAACTCATCGACCGACTGTTCGGCAAGATCCTCCATCGTGCAGATCCCCTTTGCAGCCAGGCGCAACGCAGTTTCCTCGTCCATGCCCTCCATCTGCAAAAGATCCTCCGCTGGTTGCCTGGCCTCGAGCACCTCTTCCTGCATAATCGCCTGAGTCAGCAGGTAATCACGAGCGCGGTTACGCAGCTCACTGACTATATCGGCATCGAATTCGTCAATCGCATCCAGCTCAGCTTCGGGCACGTAGGCCACTTCCTCGATCGTCGAGAAGCCCTCCGCCACCAGGATGCCGGCCACCTCATCATCGACGTCGAGTTTTTCCTTGAATTCCGCCAGCAACCGCTGATTTTCCTCATCACTGCGCTCTTCAGCTTCCTTCTCGGTCATCACGTTCAGTTCCCATCCAGTGAGTTCGGATGCCAACCGGACATTTTGCCCGCCACGCCCGATGGCCATCGCCAATTTGTCTTCCTCGACCGCGATATTCATCGTGTGTGTGTCTTCGTCCACGACGATCGATGTCACCTCCGCAGGCGACATCGCATTAATCACGAACTGCGCCGGATTCTCGTCAAAGAGGATGATATCGACTCGCTCACCCGCGAGCTCATTCGACACTGACTGGACCCTCGAGCCGCGCATACCGACACAGGCACCGACCGGATCAAGACGCGGATCGAGCGACTGTACCGAAATCTTCGCACGCGAGCCTGGATCACGAGCACCACCAAGGATGTTCAACAAGCCCTGATCAACCTCCGGTACCTCGAGCTTGAACAGCTCAACCAGAAATTCGGGGGCTGTCCTGCTGACGAATAGTTGCGGACCGCGTGTTTCTGCGCGCACTTCCCTCAGGTAGCCGCGAATCCGGTCGCCGGTACGCACCGCCTCTTTTGGAATCATTTCCTCGCGGGGTATGAAAGCTTCGACGTTATCGCCAAGATCGAGATAAACATTACCGCGTTCGACACGTTTCACCGTGCCCATGACCAGCTCGCCTTCACGCCCCTGAAAAGCTTCGATCACTCGCGCCCGCTCGGCTTCGCGCACCTTCTGCACGATAACCTGTTTAGCGGTCTGCGCGGCGATGCGTCCAAACTCGACTGATTCAATCTGCTCTTCGACATAGTCACCGAGCTGAATATCGGGTTCGTCGATTTGGGCAGCCTCCAGTGTGACTTCAGTCAGCGGGTTCTCCAGCCCCTCACCAATGTCCTCCACAACCAACCAGCGGCGGAACGTTTCGTAATCACCGGTTTCGCGATCGATATCGACACGCACATCGATATCCCTGCCGTTCTTCTTCCGTGTTGCGGTAGCGAGTGCAGCTTCGATTGCCTCGAAGATAATCTCTTTATCAACGCCTTTCTCATTCGAAACAGCGTCAGCCACATAGAGAATATCTTTGTTCATTATGCGATTACTCCCGTTGTCTTGCGTGCCACTTCTTAGCCAATAACCGGCACAAGTCGCGCCTTTTCTATTGATCTCAATGGCAACGAAAATAGCTTGCCATCACACTCGATGCTGATTTGATCGCCCTCGACACCGCGCAACCGACCCTTGAAGTTGCGTCGGCCATCGATAGCCATTCCTGTTCTCAGCTTCACGATTTCCCCACAAAATCGTTCAAAATCACGGACGCCTCGCAAAGGTCGGTCCAAGCCGGGTGATGACACCTCCAGGTTATAGTGTCCCGGGATTGGATCTTCGACATCGAGCAAGGCACTGACCTGATTGCTGACATCGGTACAATCATCCAGCTGAATGCCATCTTCGTGATCGATGTATAATCTCAACAGGCCATGCCTGGCACTGGGATTGTATTCAATCTCAACCAGTTCATAGCCCAAGCCCGTCACTACTGGCTCGAGCAGCTGCCATAACTGGTTCAGGTTGCGCTGCATCAATATCCACATTCCCGGCCGAGCAACGACGGCCAATTATTTACCGACGCTAACAAAAAGGCCCCGTAAACGGAGCCTCGAAAAAATCTTCGTCTAAGCCCTTGAATGTCACGCTAACCTCTTGGCAGCACAAGGGCAGTGTAGAGCGACATCAAGCTCGACATCGCCCCTCATTTCAGGCGCTAAATGATAGTGAAATTCAGCGTAAATTTCAACAAATTAATCGTGAAACTGCCAAGTATGGCAGTTTAGCACGACTCGTCGATACTCTTTTCAACGCAAAGACGCCGAGACGCAAAGACCGCAAAGACTTTAGGGGCTTTCTTAACGCAAGGACGCCGAGACGCAGAGACCGCAAGGAATTGAGGCAATTTATTAACGCAAAGACGCAGAGGCGCTAAGGGCGCGGAGGAGGACTAGGTTTTCTGCCCGGTCAGGTAATCAGTGCGCAACCGGGCCAAGATTCCCTTGTCGCTACAGACCCAGAAACCCAAAATCCCTTTGCGGCCTTTGCGCCTTCGCGTCTCTGCGTTAAGAGTCATTAACGTCTTTGCGTTAAAAGACGATGGAATCCTCAGAACGGAATGTCGTCGTCGAAGCTGTCATCCGCCATCGCGGCTACCGGCTCGGGCTTGCTGGCCGGGCTCTGGGCCGGCGCGAAAGTGTCGCCAGATGAACGTCCGCTGAGCATCTGCATCTCACTGGCAACGATTTCAGTGGTATAGCGATCATTACCGCTCTTGTCCTGCCACTTGTTGGTCCGCAGACTGCCCTCGACATAAACCTGCGTGCCTTTCCGCAGGTATTCCCCAGCAATTTCCCCAAGTCGGCCGAAGAAGACGACATTGTGCCATTCGGTGCGATCCTTTTGCTCGCCGGTCTGCTTGTCTTTCCAGCTTTCGGAGGTCGCAACGGAAATTTTCGTCACGGCACCACCACTCGGCATATAGCGGGTTTCAGGGTCTTTACCGCAATTGCCTATCAAAATCACTTTGTTCACACCACGTGCCATCAAATATTACTCCCTTGTTTACGGTTTAGTTGTCATTAACCCTAAACGATAACAGTTTTTCGTCATCAAGAACATGCTTTTCAACTTTCAGATAAGCAACCCCTTCATCAGCGATCACGGCCACTTCGGCAACGCCGGCCACCGCAGCTAGCTCTCGTGTCAGATCGGCCGCGTCAGACTTATCGCGAACGCCGACATTCAGCAAATAGGTGCTCAGATAACGCGGCGGCTGCATGCTCACAGCAAGCAACAGCCACAACAGCAACACGCAAAGGACAGCCGTATACAGACCGTCGATACCCCAGAGTCCGTGTGCAGTACCACCAACGAGTCCACCGGCAAACGCGCCCAGGAACTGGCTGCTGGAATAAACGCCCATCGCTGTGCCTTTCAGCGTCGCATTGGCCGTTTTAGAGATCAGCGATGGGAGCGTCGCCTCGAGCAGGTTGAAGCCCGCAAAAAATGCAATCAGCGCGATCGCCAGCGTGGTCAGATTGCCAACGTAAAGAAATCCGAATACGGCCGAAGCCATCGTCAGAATCGCACCAAGAAAGACTGGTTTGATGCGCTTTTGGCGCTCAGCCAAAATCACAAACGGCAACATGATGGCAAGCGAAAGCGCAAAAACCGGTAGATAGACTTTCCAGTGATCAGCCGCATCCAGGCTGGCGGTATCGCGCAACTCAAGCGGCATCACCAGAAATACGCTCATTAATACAAAATGCAGCACAAAGATACCGGCATCCAGTCTCAGCAACTGATGATCACTGAGCACCTGCTTCAATGCGCCTGATTGCACCTCGGCATCACTGTGAAAACTGGAATGCAGCGGGTCGGGCACGATCAGGTACAAAATCGCGATGCCGATCACAGCGAGCACAGCGGTGCTCGCAAAAATCCCGGAAACACCGATCCATTCGTTCATCACAGGGCCCAACACCATGGCGGCTGCAAACGCGACACCGATACTCGCACCGATCAGCGCCATCATCTTGGTGCGGTGCTCCTCGCGGGACAAGTCAGCCGCCAGCGCCATGAGCGCTGCGGCAATCGCGCCCGCACCCTGCAGCGCGCGGCCAGCGATGATACCGTAGATCGTGTCCGCCGCCGCTGCCAGCAGACTTCCCAACGCAAATATGATCAGACCGGCCAGAATCACCGGCTTGCGACCGAGCCGATCGGACAACATGCCAAACGGAATCTGCAGCACGGCCTGGGTGAGGCCATAAACGCCCAGGGCCAGGCCGATCAGCAACGGCGTCGCATCCGGCAGCTGCTCGGCATAAAGCGCGAACACCGGCATGATCATGAACAGCCCGAGCATTCGGAAGGCGTAAATCAGAGCGAGCGAAATCCCGGCGCGGCGCTCCGTCTTCCCAAGGTTTTCCTGAAATACGGACACAAGACTTGACCCGACTAATCAAAGCACGGCATTCTAGCAGATTGGCATTAGACCCTCATATGCAGTTATGGATACAATCCAGATTCGCGGTGCCCGTACGCATAACCTGAAAAATATCGATGTCGATATACCCCGCGACAAGCTGATCGTCATTACCGGTTTATCCGGATCGGGCAAGTCATCTCTGGCTTTTGACACGGTATTCGCCGAAGGTCAGCGCCGTTATGTTGAATCGCTGTCGGCCTATGCGCGCCAATTCCTGTCGATGATGGAAAAACCAGACGTCGACCATATCGAAGGCTTGTCGCCAGCGATCTCGATCGAACAAAAGACCACCTCCCACAACCCCCGTTCGACGGTTGGCACGGTTACCGAGATTTACGATTATCTCAGATTGCTGTTTGCGCGTGCCGGCATCCCGCGCTGCCCGACGCACGACACGGCGCTCGAAGCACAAACGATCAGCCAGATGGTCGACCAGATTCTGGCGCTGCGAGCGGACACCCGACTGATGTTGCTCGCCCCACTGGTGCGCGAGCGCAAGGGCGAATACCAGGCACTGATCGCCGATCTGAAACAGCAGGGCTTTCTGCGCGCTCGCGTCGACGGCAAGGTGTACGAGCTCGACGAAACGCCCGAGCTTGAAGCCAATAAGAAGCATACGATCGAAGTCGTGGTTGATCGTTTCAAGGTGCGCCCTGACATCCAGCTCCGACTGGCCGAGTCGCTCGAAACCGCATTACACCTGGCTGATGATGTGGCTGTAATTGCCTGGATGGACGACAGCGATCAGGCCGATCTGGTGTTCTCGGCGCGGTTCGCCTGCCCCGTTTGCGGCTACAGCTTGCAGGAACTTGAGCCCAGGCTCTTTTCTTTCAACAACCCTGCGGGTGCCTGCCCCGAGTGCGACGGCATCGGCAGCCAGCAGTTCTTCGACCCGGAACGCGTCGTCGCCAATCCACACCTGAGTCTGGCCGGTGGCGCGATACGCGGCTGGGACCGACGCAACGCCTATTATTTTAGCCTGATCAGTTCGCTCGCCGACCATTATGGCTTCGACATCGAGATCCCTTATGAGCAGCTCGATGACGAGATCAAACAGCTCTTACTCTATGGCAGCGGCAAGGAGCGGATTGAGTTCGTGATTCCGGGCCACCGCGGCAGGCGCGGCAGGCGGCGTACCCATGCGTTTGAGGGCATTCTGCACAATATGGAGCGCCGCTACCGAGAGACGGAGTCGAACGTGGTCAGAGATGAGCTGGCCAAGTATCTCTCCCAGCAGCCCTGCCCGGCCTGTCATGGCAGCCGCTTGAATCAGGCCGCACGGCATGTCTACATCGACGACAAGACCTTACCGGAAATTGCCGCCTTGCCCATCCTCAAGGCCGAAGCATTTTTTTCGGCACTGAATCTCGGCGGCACGCGGGGCGAGATCGCAGACAAGATCAACAACGAGATCTCAGCCCGCCTGCGGTTCCTGGTCAATGTCGGCCTCGACTATCTGACATTGGAGCGCAGTTCCGATACGCTTTCAGGCGGGGAATCGCAACGCATTCGACTCGCCAGCCAGATCGGTGCGGGTCTGGTCGGCGTGATGTATATCCTTGACGAACCCTCGATCGGTCTGCACCAGCGAGATAACGGCCGATTGCTAAATACGCTGACCCATTTGCGCGACATCGGAAATACCGTGATCGTCGTCGAACACGACGAGGATGCGATTCTGAGCGCTGACCACGTAATCGATATCGGTCCGGGTGCCGGTGTGCACGGCGGAGAGATCATCGCCGAGGGCACACCGCGCGAAATCATGGCGAACCGGCAATCGATCACCGGCCAATACCTCGCCGGCATCAAGCAGATCGCCGTACCCAGTAAACGCACGTCGGCCGGCGCGGGCGTTTTTAGCATCAAAGGCGCCAGCGGCAATAATTTGCAGCAACTGGATATAGATTTTCCCGTCGGCTTGTTCACCTGTGTCACCGGTGTCTCCGGCTCTGGCAAATCGACCCTGGTCAATGACACCCTCTACGCGATCCTGGCGCGCGAAATCAACAGCAACTCGATCTCGGTAGCGCCGCATGACTCGCACCAGGGGATCACCCATTTTGACAAGGTGGTCGAGATCAATCAGGCACCGATTGGCAGAACGCCCCGCTCGAACCCGGCCACCTATACCGGTTTATTCACGCCGATTCGGGAATTGTTTGCAGCAACTCAGGAAGCCCGGTCACGCGGTTACAAACCCGGGCGTTTCAGCTTCAACGTCAAGGGCGGGCGCTGCGAAGCCTGTCAGGGCGACGGCGTCATCAAGGTCGAAATGCACTTTCTGCCCGACGTTTATGTTCCCTGTGATGTCTGCAACAGCAAACGCTACAATCGCGAGACGTTGGAAATCAAATACAAGGGCAAGAACATCCATGAAGTGTTGGAAATGACGGTCGAGGACGGTTTGATTTTTTTCGATGCGATCCCGGTGATCAAGAGAAAACTGCAGACCTTGATGGATGTGGGCCTGTCCTATATCACGCTGGGCCAGCGCGCGACCACCCTCTCCGGCGGTGAAGCGCAGCGCATCAAACTCTCGCGTGAACTCTCCAAACGCGATACCGGGCGCACCGTCTACATCCTCGATGAACCGACCACCGGTCTGCATTTCCATGATGTCCAGCAACTGCTAGACGTGCTGCACCGTTTGCGCGATCATGGCAACACGGTGATCGTGATCGAGCACAATATGGACATCATCAAGACTGCAGACTGGATCATCGATCTGGGGCCCGAAGGTGGCTACAAGGGTGGGCAACTCATCGCCACCGGCACCCCCGAGCAGGTCGCCGAAAACCCGGACTCGTTCACCGGGCAGTACCTGAAACGCATGCTGAAACCCGCCAGTAAGCGCAAGGCGGCCAGTTAGGACTTTCTTTTTAACGCAAAGACGCAAAGACGCGAAGAACGCAGAGAAACACTATTGTTTGTGCAAATTGGCGCGGGATCGCGCCGACTCAATAAGATTTTCACTTTGCGGCCTTTGCGCCTCTGCGTCTTTGCGTTGAGAAGCTCTCGGGGCAGCTGGAACGATTAGCAGTTTCTGCTTGGGTACCGGCAGGACATCGGTGTAATATAGGCAAAATTCTGGAGGATTAATCACATGTTTCTGAAGAAAAAGAATGACGGCCATCTGGTCGAAGTATTGAGCTTGAAAGACTTGTTTGATCCATTCAATACTGAGGTCGTTGGCCGCCTGCATTACGGCGAAGAGCTGCAGGATCCTGACAAATTCCCAAAGGACAATCTGCAGTTCATGTCGGGTGAGGCGCTGCCGATTTGCTGGACAGACCCCCACTACCGCGATGACGAGATCAAACGCACCGGTTAGCCCGTAGCTCTCGCTGACGGATGGTCGAAAAAAAAGCCAGCACATTTGCTGGCTTTTTTGATCACGTCGGTGACAGCCCATGAAGACGCAGCCATCGCAAAGAACGCTCAAAAACAATCAAATCAAGAATTCACTCGACGCCTGCGCGCGAAGCAAAACCGATACTATTCTTCGGCAGCGCTTTGCGGACGATCAACGAGTTCGACGTAGGCCATCGGTGCGGCATCACCAGCACGATAACCACACTTCAGAATGCGTGTGTAGCCACCCGGACGCTGTTTGTACCGCGGGCCCAGCTCGTTGAACAGCTTGCCGACAGTAGACTTGTCGCGCAGACTGGCGAACGCGATGCGCCGCTTGGCAACCGAGTCCTCTTTTGCCAGGGTAATCAGTGGCTCGGCGACGCGACGCAGTTCTTTTGCCTTCGGCAGCGTTGTCTTGATGATTTCGTGTTCAAACAACGCATTCGCCATGTTGTTGAACATCGCCTTACGATGGCTGCTGTTTCTGTTTAGATGGCGGCCCGATTTACGATGACGCATGATAGTTACCTGTTAGACTTGATTAACTGGCTTCCTTGTCCCTGATCGAAGCTGGGGGCCAGTTTTCCAGTTGGATGCCGAGTGACAAACCGTGTGATGCCAGCACATCTTTGATCTCGGTCAGTGACTTCTTGCCAAGATTCGGTGTTCTGAGCAGCTCAACTTCAGTGCGCTGGATCAGGTCGCCGATATAGTAGATGTTCTCTGCTTTCAGGCAGTTTGCAGAACGCACGGTCAGCTCAAGCTCATCAACCGGACGCAGCAGGATCGGATCGATATCCGCTTCGAGGTCAGCTTCGGTCTCTTCCTCGATGCTCTGCAGGTTGACGAATGATGACAGCTGACTCTGCAAAATGGTCGCTGCGGTCCGAATGGCGGCCTCCGGATCCACGGTTCCGTTGGTTTCCAGATCGATGATCAATTTGTCGAGGTCGGTGCTCTGAGCAACTCGCGCGTTTTCGACGTTGTACGCAACGCGACGTATCGGACTGAAAGAAGCATCCAGCTTCAGATGACCGATCACGGTACCCTCATTTTCGTCTCTGCGGCGGGTAACCGGCTGATAACCGCGGCCTTTGCTGATCTTCAGGGTCATGCTCAGCTTGCCTTCCTTGTTAAGGTTGGCAATCACGTGTTCCGGGTTCACGATTTCAACATCATGACCGGTTTCGATATCGCCTGCGGTTGCAACGCCCGGGCCAGTCTTGCTCAGTGTAACGGTGGCTTCTGAGCTATTGTGCATGCGCAGGGCCACGCCCTTCAGATTCAGCAGGATCTCGAGCACATCCTCCTGGACACCGTCCATCGTGCTGTATTCATGAACCACACCGTCGATTTGCGCTTCGGTAATCGCGCTGCCCTCGATCGACGACAGCAGTATTCGGCGCAGGGCGTTGCCCAACGTATGGCCAAAGCCTCTCTCCAACGGCTCGAGTGCGACTTTTGCGTGTGTGTCGCTGTATGCCTGAACGTTGATCGTACGCGGTGTGAGTAGCTCTTCTGACATTCGTTAAATGCTCCCCTATTTGGAGTAAAGCTCGACCACGAGCTGTTCGTTGATATCGGGTGGAAGATCGGTACGCTCTGGTACATTCTTGAAGGTGGCTTCCAGCTTGGATTCATCCAGCGAAATCCAGTCGACGATACCTCTGGCTCTGGCCAGATTCAATGAGTCAGTGATACGTGTCTGTTTCTTCGCTTTCTCGCGAACTGTGATCACGTCATTCGGCTTCACCTGATAAGAAGGCACGTTTACAATCTTGTTATTGACCAGTATCGCCTTATGGTTGACCAGCTGCCGCGCTTCCGCGCGGGTGGCACCAAAACCGCTGCGATACACAACATTGTCTAGGCGCGTTTCCAGCAAGGACAGCAGATTTTCGCCAGTCGAACCTTTCTGTCGAGCTGCGGTTTTATAGTAATTGCGGAACTGTTTTTCCAGAACACCGTAGATACGACGCAGCTTCTGCTTTTCACGCAACTGCAGCGCATAGTCCGAAAGCCGAGCGCGGCGTGCACCGTGTTGGCCAGGAACCTGGTCGGCCTTGCACTTGCTGTCCAACGGACGCAGCGCAGATTTCAACTCCAGATCGGCGCCTTCACGGCGGCTCAGCTTACATTTTGGTCCAGTATATTTAGCCACTTGAATACTCTCCGATGTCAGACGCGACGCCTTTTAGGCGGACGGCAACCGTTGTGCGGAATTGGGGTAACGTCGGAGATGTTCATTATCTTGAAGCCGACATTGTTCAATGAACGCACCGCCGATTCACGGCCCGGCCCGGGGCCACGCACCATCACGTCGAGATTCTTCAGGCCAAAATCGAGAGCGCGGGTGCCCGCACGCTCGGCAGCAACCTGGGCTGCGAATGGCGTGCTCTTGCGCGAGCCACGAAAACCCGAGCCACCGGCTGTCGCCCATGCGAGCGTGTTGCCCTGGCGATCAGTGATTGTGATGATCGTATTGTTGAACGACGCATAAATATGCGCAACGCCGTCAGTCACCGTGCGTTTTACTTTCTTACGTGCTTCTGCTTTAGCCATTACTCATTCCAAATTATCTCAGTCAGGCGTACTATTTCGATACCGCTCTGCGCGGACCTTTACGTGTGCGCGCGTTGGTACGGGTTCTCTGCCCCCTCAGCGGTAGGCCACGACGATGGCGAATGCCGCGATAGCAGCCCAGGTCCATCAAACGCTTGATGCTCATCGAGACTTCACGACGCAGATCACCTTCAATCGTATATTTGCCAACTTCGGATCTAAGCTTTTCGAGCACATCCTCGGACAAATCACCGATTTTTTGTGTCTGTTCGATACCGGTATCCGCACAGATCTGCCGCGCACGCGTGCGCCCAATGCCATAGATATAAGTAAGACCGATGACAGTATGCTTGTTCGGTGGAATATTTATTCCTGCTATTCGAGCCATGTTAATTCCCGTTTGTGCGCGGCAAAGCGCGCAATTTTAGCCATAATACTGCGTCAAATCAACGTCAGGCAGCCGATATACCGATACTCAAGGATTTTCTAACCCTGACGTTGTTTGTGGCGGGGATCGCTGCAAATCACCCGCACCACGCCGTGGCGCTTGATGATTTTGCAATTGCGACACATCTTTTTCACGGATGCACGTACTTTCATCTCATTACTCCGGCCAGAACCGATTCACTATCGTTTGAAGTTTTGCAGGTTTGCCTTTTTCATCAGGCCTTCATACTGATGCGACATCAGGTGTGATTGCACCTGTGCCATGAAATCCATCACGACCACGACGATGATCAGCAGGGATGTGCCGCCAAAGTAGAACGGAACATTCCAGTACAAGATCAGAAATTCGGGCAGTAAACAGACCAGCGTGATGTATATCGCACCGACAAAAGTCAGCCGCGTCATCACCGTGTCGATGTAGTTCGCTGTCTGCGCACCCGGCCGTATGCCCGGGATGAAGGCGCCTGATTTCTTCAAATTATCTGCCGTCTCACGCGCGTTGAAAACCAGCGCGGTATAGAAAAAACAGAAGAATATGATCGCCAGCGCGTACAACAGTACATAGATGGGCTGACCGGGCGCCAGCGTACCGGCAATGTCCTGCAACCATTGCATGCCTTCAGATTGCCCGAACCAGCTGCCCATCGTGGCTGGAAACAATATGATACTGGAGGCGAAAATCGGCGGTATCACGCCCGCCATGTTCAGTTTCAGCGGCAGATGACTGCTCTGCGCGGCGTACAGGCGCCTGCCCTGTTGGCGTTTGGCGTAATTCACCGTAATACGTCGCTGCCCACGTTCGACGAAAACCACGAAACCGGTGACCGCGATCGCCATGATGAACAGGAAAATCGTCGTCAGCGTGTGCAACTCACCAGTGCGTACCAGCTCCAGTGTGCCGCCAATCGCACTGGGCAGCCCGGCCACAATACCGGCAAAGATGATCATCGAGATGCCATTTCCGATACCGCGCTCGGTCACTTGTTCACCAAGCCACATCAGAAACATGGTCCCCGTGACCAGTGTCACGGTAGCGGTGAACACGAAGCCGAAGCCGGGATTCAGTACCAGCGGATTGACGCCAACGGACTGACCCTGTAGCGCGGTCGAAATGCCGATGGACTGAAAGGTTGCCAGCACCAGCGTGAAATAACGCGTGTAGCTCGCGATCTTGCGGCGACCCGATTCGCCCTCCTTCTTGATCTGCTCCAGCGAGGGCACTGTGACCGCCAACAGCTGCATGATAATCGATGCCGAAATATACGGCATAATGCCAAGCGCAAATATCGACATGCGTCCGAGCGCACCGCCCGAAAACAGGTTGAAAACGCCAAGTATGCTGCCTTTCTGTTGATCGAACAGCGTCGATAAAACGGTAGGATCGATTCCAGGCACAGGAATGAAAGCACCGATGCGGAACACGATCAAAGCACCGACGACGAACAGCAACCGCCGCTTCAATTCCTTCAAATGACCTAGACCGAGACCCGCCATGATAATCCGCGACTACTGTCAGCCCTGGATGGTCCCACCGGCGGCTTCAATCGCCTTGCGCGCGGCCGGTGTCACACTGATGCCCTGTAACCGCACCGCCTTGGCGATCTCGCCCGAAGCAATGACCTTGGCTTTTTCGGTACGGGCGGGTACGACACCCGCATCGATCAAGGCCTGCAAGTCAATCGCATCCGCGCTGATTTTTTCCAGTTCGTTCAAACGCACTTCAGCCCGTGTGATAGAAGCTCTTGACACGAATCCAACCTTGGGCAAACGCCGCTGCAAAGGCATCTGACCACCTTCGAAGCCGACCTTGTGAAAACCGCCCGCGCGCGATTTCTGTCCTTTGTGACCACGTGCGCAAGTCTTGCCCCAGCCGCTGCCGATGCCGCGCCCAACACGCTTGCTCGAGCTTTTGCTGCCTGTGGCAGGACGCAAGTTATTCAAATGCATAAGAAATCCTCCTGAATCAGGCTTCTTCCACCGATAATAGGTACGATACCTTGTTGATCATGCCACGATTCTCGGGTGTGTCTTTGACCACCACGGAATGATGGGTGCGGCGCAGACCCAAGCCCTGTACACAGGCCTGATGTTTTTTCAGCCTGCCGGCAACGCTCTTGATTAAAGTAACCTTGAGTTCTTTATCAGCCATGTCTTCAACCCAGAATCTCTTCCACAGTTTTGCCGCGCTTAGCCGCAACATAGTTCGGTGAGGCCATACCAGTCAGACCATTGATGGTTGCCCGTACCACATTCACCGGGTTACGCGTGCCGTTGATCTTCGCCAGCACGTTTCGGACACCAACAGCCTCGAATACGGCGCGC
>Ga0272442_10002819_pt1 | contig 24804 bp, 25 predicted proteins | sample SSMForm2O_FD_200262 | JGI IMG/M metagenome (GOLD analysis project Ga0272442, IMG submission 200262) | Marine sediment archaeal communities from Little Sippewissett salt marsh, Falmouth, MA, United States - SSM-Form-2O | ecosystem: Environmental > Aquatic > Marine > Wetlands > Sediment ... | reverse complement strand
ATGGTTGTCGTGAGCGTGTTCAGAAATCTGTTCCGCTATCCAGATCCCGTGAATGAGAACGCGGCCCGACTGATTGCCGCCGGCGTCGTAGCGCTCTCTTTGGGTTACGTCATCACGGGGAGCGGGGCCGTGCTCGGATTGCTGGCATATGGGTTCATCGCACGCGTGCTGGCCGGACCGACGCTGTCCCCACTGGCCCAGGTCGTCAACCGGCTTCTCATACCGTTGTTCTCGGTACCCGCGAAGCCCGTTCCCGGACCCCCAAAGCGGTTTGCTCAGGGCCTTGGGGCGGCGCTGGCAGTTGGAGCTGTGGTCGCTCGCCTCGGCGGCCTCGAACCAATGGCGCTGATGTTGGTAGCTCTGATCGGCGTTGCTGCAACCCTTGAGTCGGTTTTTGCGTTCTGCATCGGCTGTCGAATCTTCGCCGGCCTCATGACTGTCGGCCTCGTCTCGGCATCGGTGTGTGAATCCTGCAATGACCTCCGGCTCTCAGCACCCGGCGACCATCACCACACCGACGCGTCGGTCGGCTAGTCGACGGGCGTGGACTGCGAACCCAGGGTTCTCCACCTCGTATGCGGCGCTGTCAGCCCGCGGAATGAGCATCGGCCCGTCACCTCTGTGTTCCGCGGGCCGGAAACGCCGAATAGGACGTCACGAACCCTGGGTACGCGGCATGCTGTCACCCTCGCTCTCGAACTGGATGCGAGCGGCTTCGGAGATGAGCGGGGCGAGGTAGTCCCGGAGGACCGCCACATGCGCTGGATTGTCGCGGTACGCGACGTAGTCGTCGGCGCTTTCGACGACCGCGACCACAGCGAAATCCCACGCTCCCTCCGTGATCCCGGCATCCGGCCCGAACCGGAACTTCCGGAGCCCGTCAATCTGATCGGGCAGTGCCGAGATCGCCACCATGGCCGCCTCGACCTGCTCGTCGGTGGTGTCGGGCTTGAAGCGGAACAGAGCAACATGACGGAGCATTGCGACGACTCCTGGGTATTGGTGACGTGTGAACGGCTGTGTTCAATCTACCGATGGCGCCCACCGTTGGCGCTGTGACAAGACGATCAATGCGGGCCGTGGCGCGCCATCTCGTCCGACATCTTGCGTCCCGAAGAAGTCAGAGCACCTCGGCTATTCGGTGGACCTGGCCCTCGGGCAGGATGGAGGACCGCGGAGATGTGGCCTCCACGGCGAATCCGGGCCCTTCTTCGAACTCGGATTGCGCCGGGCGCAGAGCGACGCGGCTGTCTTCCATCCGGGAATCGTATCGGGCGAAACCCACACGACCCGCGGACCGCCCGACCGTGCGACGCGCCCATCGGCCAGAATGGGACGGTGACGGACGGATATCGCATTGTCATGACGCTCGCCTTCTACCCACGCGGTGGGTCGGCTCAGGTTGTGCGCTATCTCGGGAGAGCGCTCCAAACACGTGGGAACGATGTGGTGGTGGCGTGTGGATCGCTCGGACCGCCGGGTGTGAGATCGAACGCCGACACCTTCTTCGAAGGTCTCGAGGTGCACTCGCTGGACTTCACCGAGGCAATCGAATGGTTCGACAGAGGCCGGGACCCGATGACGGCCCCCGTTCCGATCCACCCTTCGTTCGAGGACCGATCGGGTGTTCCGGATCGCGTGTTCGCCTCTGTCGGCGATGATGCCTATCGGCTGCAGGTCTCGACTTGGCGGAGGTTGCTCACCGAGGTAGGGCCAGGGGACGTGTACCACGTTCACCACTTGACTCACGTGAACGATGCGATCGACCTCCTTGACCGTCGGCCGGTGATTGCGCACCTGCATGGCACCGAGCTCAAGATGCTGGAGCAGATCCGCCGCAGCGGGGAGGAGCGATGGCCGGACGCCTGGGCGTGGGACCAACGCCTGGTGGCGGCTGCCCATCGCGCCGATCGCGTCGTCGTCATCTCGATGACGGACCGGGAACTTGCGATCGAACTCCTCGAACTTGACCCGGCCCGGATCGACATCGTGCCGAACGGTGTCGACACCAGCTCCTTCGTCCCGCTCGGCCTGTCTGCGCGTCAGCGGCTCGACCACTGGCGTCGATGGCTGGTCGAAGACCCGCAAGGCTGGGACGAGAGCGGACTGGCGGGAACGATCCGGTGCACCAACAACGACATCGACCGGTTCTTCGTCGATCCAACTACCGGCGAGCTACGCCCCACCTTCCTATACGTGGGACGGTTCCTCGACTTCAAACGTGTGCCGTTTCTGATCCGCGCCTACGCCGAGGTACGGAACGAACTCGGGAGCAATGCACCCCCGCTCGTCATCTGGGGCGGCTACCCGGGGGAGTGGGAGGGCGAACATCCGCATTCCGTCGCCTCGGCGCTGGGTGTCGAAGGTGTGTTCTTCGTCGGTTGGCACGGGCACGACGAACTCTCCACCGGATTCAATTGCGCCGATGTGTTCGTCGCCCCCTCAGTTGAGGAACCGTTCGGGCAGGTCTACTTGGAGGCGATGGCATGCGGAATGCCGGTGATTGCGACTACCACTGGCGGCCCTCCGTCGTTTGTGAACACCGATCCGGAACAACTCAACGGCTGGCTTGTGACGCCCGACGATCATGGCGCTCTCGCACGTGTGATGGTCGAGGCGGCAACAAATGAACCGGTTCGAACCGAACGCGGACGGAACGCCCGCCGAACGGTGGTGGAAGGATTCGATTGGCTTCGAATCGCTGAGCGGGTCAACCGCATCTACCGCGAGGTCGTGACCTAGCGCTCGACACACCGTCCACTCCCGGCGAGGAGATCACCCTCGGCTCAAAGGCGACATGGATCAACACAATCCCTTCATATCAGGCAGGAAGGCCGTCGAGATGAGCTGCAATGGCATCCGACCATTCCTGCATCATGAGATCGAAACGGCCCTCCGTGCACGCGTCGAGGCCCGCGGGATCATTGCCGAGGAGTGTCATGTCGTAGGCAACCGCCACGGTGCTGTGTCCGGTTGCAGCGTCGGCACACCCAACACGAACCACTCCGGCATGGTGACCGGGCGTCGTGCGAGCGTACGCCGCTGTCGCCCCAGGGCGGTCGATCCTGACCACGACCCATGTCGTTTCGACACCACCAGACATGGTCACGAACGCTGTCCCGGAATCCTCGCTCGGCTGCCCGGTCGGGTAGGCGGGATCCCACCCCGGAACCCATCCTCGTTCCCCCTCGGGGGTGAACAGGTCGATCGCGTCGGCGGCCGGCAGCGCCACGTCGAACTGGCCGGAAAACTGCAGCCTCATCCCATGTCTCCGTTGCTCCTGTTCCGATCCTTCTGCGAACGGCTGCTCACCCGGCCATGATGCCAGACGCATGTCGCCCTTGAGTCCTCAGGTGTCCACGGGCCGGCGGCCTCGGACTCGGGCGTCGCTCACGCCGAGGCGCACAGCTATGTTCCCGGTATGCGTTTTGGAGCATTCACCCCACAGGGCTGGCGCCATGATCTCGTCGGTGTGCCGGTCGATCAGCAATGGCCGACGATTCTCTCCACCGCGAAGGTGATCGAGCATCTCGGGTTCGAATCGGTTTGGGTCTACGACCATTTCCACCCTGTACCGGAACCGGACCAGGAACCGGTCTATGAGGCGTGGACGCTGATGGCCGCGCTGGCCGCCACCACCGACACAGTTCGGCTCGGTCAGATGTGCACCTGCAACTCGTATCGTCCGCCGTCCTACCTCGCGAAGGTGGCAGCATCGATCGATGCGATCTCGGGCGGCCGTCTCGAGATGGGCATCGGTGCCGGCTGGTACGAACACGAGTACGACGGCTACGGCTACGAGTTCCCCAAACCCTCGATCCGGATCGGCATGCTGCGCGAAGGCGTGGAGATCATGCGTCGCATGTGGACCGAGGACGTCATTGACTACGACGGCGCCTATTACAACCTCAAGGGCGCGCTGTGCCAGCCGAAACCGGTCCAGGACCCGATGATTCCCATGTGGATCGCAGGCGGCGGTGAGAAGCTCACGCTGAACGTTGCGGCCCGCTACGCGGACTACACCAACTTTGGATACACGTTCGACGAGTTCAAGCAGAAGAGCGAGATCCTCGCCGGCCACTGCAAACGTGTCGACCGCGACTTCGGCGAGATCGTCCGCACGACGAACTTCAACATCCTCATTGGCGAGACCGAGGCCGACGTTGCCGAGCGGGCGGCGGCGTTCAAAAGGCACTTCGCTCCGATCGTCGGAGAAGACAAGGTGGACGAGGCGTTCGCCAGAACGTACGTCAAGGGCGGCGGGATTGCCGGTACACCTGAGCAGATTGTTGAACGCCTTCAAGAGTGGGAAGCGGCGGGCCTGGGCTACGCCATCGTGTACTTCCAGGAAGCTGGGACCGATCGTCGCGGCCTTGAGTTGTTCGCCGAGCAGGTCATGCCGTACTTGGCGTGATCGTCGGGTGATGCCGTGCCACTGGTAGCGTTCGCTCCACGATGCGGACTCTCGGCAACATCCTGTGGTTGATCCTCGGCGGACTTCCGATGGCGTTCGCCTATGCCGTTGCCGGCGTAGTCATGTTCGTGCTGATCATCACCATCCCCTTTGGGATTCAGGCCTTCAAACTCGCGGGATTCGCGCTCTGGCCGTTCGGGCGAGTTATGGTCGAGATCCCGGGCAAGGGCGGGTGCCTCAGCACGGTTGGGAACGCCATCTGGATCTTGCTAGCCGGGATCTGGCTGGCGATCGCGCACGTCTTCTGGGCCCTGTTGCTGGCGATCACGATCATCGGCATCCCGTTCGCCGTTGCGAACGTCAAACTTGCCGGGGCCGCGCTCGTGCCATTCGGGCGCTCCGTCATGTCGAGCGACGCCGCCGCGGCACAGAGCTACCCCGTCGTCGTTGGCGTCGAGCCCCTCGGTTGAGTCGCTGCCGGCCAGTCGATCGTCATCTTCAGCGGGCGCCCATTCCGCGGGCTGTCGACGTCAAGTAGAACGTCCACAACCCTGGGTACACGGTTTCGATCTACCACTCGATGTCGGTGCCGAGCCGGAGGCTGAACCGACGGCAATACTCGAGGTCCTCAAGACGCAGCTCCGGCCCCGACGAAGACCCGTCTCCGACCGACGTTCGATAACGTTCAAGGACGTCAAGAGGATCGGCCCCGTTGAAGTCGCTCGGACTCCGGACGCCGAGGTCCCTCAGGAAGTGGGCGAACGCTGGGCCGACTCCGTTGATTCTGACCAAGTCGGAGAGCTCGAGGACTTGCACGAGCCGCTCGACGTCGAGGTCGAGTTCGGCGGCAGTCTCTTGACGTTCTGAAGACAGGGTGCATCGTTCGTAGAGCGCCTTGGTCGACCGGATCCCGGCCAGGTGCAAGCGCTCGAGTTCCGCCTCCGTGAAGACTTCGAGCTGGGCAAGCGGCAGCGGCTTGGACACATACGAATTGACTTCACGGTTCAGCACGACGAGGTACTTCTCGTCGACGCTCAGACCGGCGGCCAACTCGGAGTAGCGCCCCTTGTCTCGCAGCAGGGCTCGGAGGTCCTCGAGCGTGTTGATCCCCAGGGCCTTGAGTTCCGGCACCACGTCGCTGATCCCCGCGGCGAGCACCTTCCTGCTGGGAAGGAGATCGATGGTCAGGATTGCCTGCTCGAATGCATCGAGGCTGATGGTGGTGAGGTCGGTCGAGTACATCGTTGCTCCCGCGGGTGCGTGGCGAGATACCAACATGGTACGCGGACATGCGGCGAGGTAGCGCCCTCGACCTCCGGTCATGGCCGATGGCTACGCTCGGCGACGTGAGCGCATTCCGCGGGCTGACGGCGCCGCATACAAGGTGGAGAACCCTGGGTTCGCAGCGCCAGCCATTCCGCGGGCTGACGGCGCCGCATAGAAGGTGGAGAACCCTGGGTTCGCAGCGCCAGCCATTCCGTGGGCTGACGGCGCCGCATAGAAGGTGGAGAACCCTGGGTTCGCGGTTTCGCGATACTGGGGTTGATGCCGCGCTGAAAAGGAGTTGTGATGGCTGGTGTCGAGACCTTCGATTTCCATGTCACATCGGAGTGCAGCCAGGAGTGCCCCTACTGCTGGGGTCCCCAGGGGATTGACCCGGTCGACACCGAAACCGCGCTCGCCATCATCGCCAAGATCGCCTCGGGCGCAACACGGCGCATCGTCTTCACGGGTGGAGATCCCCTCCAGCGTGCGGATATCGGGCAGCTCATCCAGGCGGCCGCCGAGCAGGGACTCGAGGTTGCCGTTTCGACGACCGGGGACTTGATCACCGCCACCTTCCTCGAGACGAATGGCCCCTTTGTTGATCTCATCTCCCTCCCCCTCGACGGATCAACTGAGGCGATCTCGGCCCGGACGAAGAAGCCGGGCCACTTCGCAGCTGTGATGAAAGCGCTTGACCTGCTCGAATCCCACGGGGGCATCGACGTGAAGATCGCTACACCCGTCACTCGCCACAACATCGACGACGTCCCGAGCATCGCGCTCCTTCTTGACGAGCGGGCCAAGCGCCTCCCGGGCCGTCTCTTCTACAACGTCTTTCAGGCCTTTCCCCGATCCATGGATCCCGACGTCGCGTGGGACGAGATGGTGGTCGACGCCCCAGCGTTCGATGCACTCCGCAAGCGCGTGGACGCGATGCCGCACAACTACCGGATCAACTGGCTGGGCCACGAGACGCTGGACAAGCTCTACGTCATGGTGTTTCCCGACGGCAGCCTCACCGTTCCTTCCGGTTCCCAGTTCCGCAACTTCGGACCGTTCCTCGAAATCGACGATCTCGATACGCTTCTCGACGAGAGCGACTTCGACGAGCCCAAGCATCAACGCCACGCCCAAGGGTGGAGCCGGTCCTGAAAGCAGTCGCCGACGCGGGGCTGCCGAAGAGAAGTAGACAGGATAGATGATGGTCAAGACGTTCAATTGGATTGCTGCCGGGGCCATCGTGATTGCCGCCTGCAGTGCTTCAGGCACCGCGGAAGGCTCGTCGACTACAGACACAACCGCGGCGAGCGCGGCCACCGAGACAGCGGTGCCGACCCCGGTGCCGACCCCGGTGCCCACCACCACGACTTCGACGACGGCGCCCACCGAACTCGTCACAACCACCGAGCCGGCATCGACGACCTCCACCACCACAATCACGGAACCGCCCGGCGACGTGAATCCACCGGACGTGGAGGCCTGGTGGTGCAGCGCCTTCGAAGTCGCGGCTGGGCAGAGTCCTGTCGACTTCGCCAAGGCTCTCGCAGACGACTTCCGGCACGGGTACTCCGAGGTGCCGGCCGACAGCGTCGAGGAGGCGGCCGACCAGGCCGTGCTCGTGGCGTGTGATCCTGAATACGGCCGGGCAGTGGCGGCCGCCCTCGGCGCGTAGGCGGGTGCAAATCCGATTTCGGCTGGTCCGAGGGGATCGCTGTAGCGTCAGCTCCTCTGTGGAGGTGTGGATGCAGCCCTAGCCAACCGGCACGCGGGCGAGCGACTCATCGGGGTGACGCATCTTGACCATTGGCACCCCGATGCCGTACGTCACGAATCGGCCGACTGGTTTGATTCTGATCACACACGTGTCGCCCATCGTGTCGTCGACGCCTCGCACGAGGTCGGCTCGCAGTTCCGCGTCTACCTCATCGATCGGGACGATCGTGGCGTGACCCGGGAACGTGATGACGGCGGGTGGAGCTTGACGAATCCTGATTGGCAGGCGCTGGACCGTCACTGTGACAACGACGTTGGGGTTCGCCTTGATGTGCTTGACCTTCCACGTCTCTGGACCGGTCAGCACGTTGAGCTCGCGATCCCTCACCTTGTACATGACTCCGGCGGCTCTGGGCTCGCCGTCGGGGGTCACGAAGCCAACGACCGCGAATGGCCACTTCTCGATGTACGGCCAGATCTCATCGGCGGTTTCGGGTAGCGCCATTAGACCTCCGTTCCGGTTCCTCAATACTCCGACAACCGTCAGCGTCGGACCAGGGGAGAAGCTCCCTTCCGCGAGTGTGCCCACGACTCACCTACAGCCGGGATCGATCGGTCGTCGGTATGGTGAACGGGATGGGGCGATACACACATGGCCACCACGAGAGTGTGCTGCGATCACATCGATGGCGAACCGTCGAAAACTCAGCGGGCTACTTCGGTGCTCGCCTTGCCCCCGGCGCCTCTCTTCTCGATGTTGGATGTGGCCCGGGCACGCTTACGGTGGATCTTGCCCGCCACGTTGCCCCCGGCCGGGTGATCGGAATTGACAGCGCCGAATCGATCGTCGACCAGGCGGCAGTCGATTGCCCGGGAGATGTCACCAATGTCGAATTCCGTGCGGGCAATGTGTATGACCTCGGATTCGGCGATGAGACGTTCGACATCGTTCACGCACATCAGGTGCTGCAGCATGTCGATGATCCAGTGGCCGCACTACGCGAGATGTGCCGTGTGTGTCGCCCTGGCGGAATTGTGGCTGCCCGGGATGCCGACTACGGAGCCATGACGTGGCATCCATTCGACGATCGCCTCGTTCGATGGCTCGACGTGTATCGGACGGTCGCCGTCGCCAACGGCGGGCAGCCCGACGCCGGTCGGTACCTCCTCGAATGGGCACGAGAGGCGGGGTTCACCGATATCAAAGCAACGACGAGCACGTGGTGCTTTGGCACGCCGCACGACCGAGCGTGGTGGGGTGGTCTCTGGGCTGACCGCGTTGTCGAGTCGTCGCTCGCTGAACATGTGATTGATGGCGGCCACGCGACGAGAAGGGAACTGGAAGATATGGCCGCGGGCTGGCTCGACTGGGCACGGCAACCCGACGCCTGGTTCATCGTGCCGCACGGGGAGATCATCGCGTCGGCGTCGTAGGCAAACGGCAATGGCACACTCAAGGCTGGCACGTATGCATGCCGGCCTCGCTTGGGATCGTCGTGTGCCATGCTGGGATTTGGCCGACGAAGGGCGGAACAAGTGGACGCACGGGCCCAACTATTACTCAGGCTTGCGATCGCTGCGGCTGCTCTGGCGCTCGTTGCGGCGTCCCCGGCCGTTTCCGTCTCCGGTGCGACCCATGCGGGACACGAGACGACCTACATCACACCCGCCGATTCGATGTTCGATGTTCCCGTCGTCAACGACGACGAGTCGCCACTGATCGCGGGTGGCGAAGAAGTGGACAATCCCGGCTGGATCGTTGCCGTGTTCAGGGACGCCAACTACATCTGCACGGGGGTGCTGATCGATCCTCGCGTCGTGCTCACGGCTGCCCACTGCGCCGAGGAACCCGCTTCGTATCAACTCCTCTTCGGGACAGAAACCCTCCTCGACTCTGGCATTCAGAGGACGGCTTCAATCGTTCACATCCACCCCGGTTGGTCCGGCGAACTCGGGGACCCCGATCTCGCTTTGATCGGCTTCGATGTCCCGGTCACGTCGTTGCCGACTGTGCCCCTGAATACCAATCCGTTGTGGCCGGAGTGGGATCAGCCGGTTTCGGCTGCCGGATGGGGGGAGTACGGCCTGTCGACCGGACCGAGCCTCACGCTCAACGGTGCCGACTTCTGGACGACGTCCGGCATGGATGGAACGGTGGACTCCGACTACTGCGATCTCAACTCTGCCGAGGTGACTCCCGACGGCGTATTCTGTTTTGGCGGTCCGGTGTTGGCGAGCGCCTGCGCCGGGGATTCCGGTGGCCCGGTGGTTGGTTGGGCAACCCCGACGTCTACCAGCGGGCAACGCGTGGTCTACGGACTCGTTTCCTACGGTCCAGTTGACTGCGGCGTCGGCGGCGTCGACTCCAAAGCACAGGCAGTCGGTGCACATTCGTTCTGGATCACCACGATGGTGGAGCGGATCAAGAATCCGTCACCTCCTCCGCCCGGCCATACGACGGGGTTGGTGAATCCTTCGCAAGGCAAGTGGTTCCTCTTCGACGATGTTGGGATCGCCGCGGCGTCGTTCTTCTATGGGAATCCTGGGGATTATCCATTTATGGGTGACTGGGATGGTGACGGTGTTGAGACACCGGGGTTGTATCGCCAGTCCGACGGGTACGTGTATCTGCGCAACAGCAATACGCAGGGTGTGGCGGATATCAGATTCTTCTTCGGGAACCCGGGTGATGTCCCGATTGCGGGTGACTTCAACAACGACGGGTTCGACACCGTGTCGATCTATCGGCCGTCGAATCAGACGTTCTACATCATCAACAAACTCGGATTCGGTGACCAAGGTCTGGGTGCCGCGGACTTCTCCTATGTGTTCGGCAACCCGGGTGACAAGCCGTTTGTTGGCGACTTCGACGGTGACGGCATCGAGACCGCCGGCCTGCATCGCGAGTCGACGGGCTTGGTGTATTTCCGCAACAGCCATACGCAGGGCAATGCGGATGTGCAGTTCATCTTCGGTGATCCGGGCGACCGCCTGATCGCGGGTGATTGGACCGACGACGGGGTCTTCACGCCGGCGTTGTTCCGGCCGTCGAACACGACCATGTATTTCCGCTACACCAACACCCAAGGCAACGCCGACAACGAGTTCATCCCGATCCCAACGGACGCGGCGTGGTTCCCCGTCGCAGGAAACACAAACTAGGCGACCTCCGACACGGAGCGGCATCGAGCATCGGAGCGTTGCGAGCTACCAACTTCGTAGCCGAAGCCGCCCCCACTTCAGTGGTGGGGACGAAGTGGTCCTACTCGTAGCCCAGGTCGGGCCTGAGCTTCTGGCCGGACTTCGCGAACGTGCCTGAGCCGCGACCGATCTCCCGTTCCTCAGCATCATGAACCACGGCCTCGGCTATCCAGCGCGTGCGGCTTTCGTTGACCACATGGCCGACTGATCGAAGAATCCCGGAGGAGACTGGTCGAGTGAGATACACAGTGAACGTCGTGGTCAGCACGAACTCGTCGGTGAGGAGGGAGTTGACCGCGAACCATGCCGCATCGTCGAGCATCTTGAAGTACACGGACCCGTGGACGGCCCCGGCTGCGTGGAACAGGTGCTCCTTGACCGGAATCGTGATCTCCGAACGTGCCCGAACAACTCGGATTGTCGGCCGGTAGAAGTCGTTGAGCGGCGCACTCAGGTACATGCGCTCGAGCTTGCGGTAGTGGTCTTCGTGCGGATCGGCTTCGGCGTTCTCCATGCTGCTGGTCACTCTACGTGCCGAACTCCGATGCTCGGCGATCGATCCCATGCCGCCGGGTAGCGTGTGGCGAGCGTTCAGAATCGGAGGTCGCTCACATGGAGATCAACCACGATCCGTCGACCGGACTCACCGGGCTGATCGGAATCGAATACGAAGAGGCCGGTCCGGAGCGGGTTGTGCTGAGCCTCGAGATCGACGAGCGCCACCACCAGCCGTACGGGCTCGTCCACGGCGGTACGTACTGCGCCCTTGTTGAGACCGCCGCGTCATTCGGGGCGGCACTCTCAGCCATGGAGCGGGGCATGACCGGCGCCGTGGGAGTTTCGAACTCGACCGACTTCTACCGCTCTCACCGGGAGGGCAAGATCCGAGCGACGGCGACACCCGTCCACCGAGGCCGCACCCAACAGGTCTGGCAGGTGGATGTGACCCGAGCCGAGGACGACGTCATCCTGGCCCGCGGCCAGGTCCGGTTGCAGAACATCGCCGACCCGACCGTCATCGGTGGCGGAGGCGAGTAGTACACCGGCATCCCAATCGATTGCGGAGCCAGCGGGCAGGGGTGCCAGTCGTTAAGGTTCTGCCGACCGGGGACCACGAAGTTTCCGCGCCGGAGGCACAACCATGGAGGTTCGGGTATGGGGAACGGAAGCGGAGTAACGACAGCCGGAGGGTTCGGGAGTGTGAGCCTGCCGCGCAAGATCTCGGGCGGACTAGTGATCCTGGTCGGCGTTGTGTTCATCGTGGTGACGCTGATCAACAACCTGTTCGCGGTCGGCCCCGCGTTCGAGGAGATGATCACCGACTTCCGGCCGTTGCTCGCGGAGGAGTCGCTCAACACCGCTCGGGCCGACATCGCCGTGCTCGACGCCGCGGGTACGGAGTTCCAGACGGCTGTTGCTCCCGGCATGGCGCAAGCACTCGGCATGACACCCGAGGAGTTTGCGGGGATGGTTCAGAAGGAATACCCGGCAGTTGACCAGGGCATGCAGGCCCTCCCGGAAATCACGGCGACGTTCTCCGGATTGATTGACACCTTGGACAGTCAGCGGGCGCTGTTCGAGTCCGCCGACGCCATTCCAACCGATGACCTGCCGGCAACGACGGTGCCGTGGATCATCACGATCTCCGGGCTGCTGGCAATTGCGGCAGGCGTGATGCTGTTCATGCCAGGGCGGGTGTGGGCGATCGTCGCAGCCGTGCTCGGCGCAGTCCTGTTGATCACGACGTTCGCATTGAATCTGCCTCAGAAGGCGGCGGACGCCGACGAACTCAACGAGAACCTGACACCGATCTACACGCAGGAGTTGATCGACGGAGCGGAGGGTTCGCTCGCCATCGTTGGTGCGATGGGGCAAGAGATGCAGACGAAGATGCTGCCCGATCTTGCGGCGAGTCTCGGGATGAGTCCCGATGAGCTGAACGCGTTCATGGGAGAGAACTTCCCGGCAACGGCGGCTGCAATGCAGAGCATGCCCGAATCGTTGCCACGCTTCGAGGCATTTGTCGCGACCTTCGCGATGAATCTCGACAACTACGAGACGATTCAACCGGTGAGCTTCACACCGATCATCTGGATGATGGTGATCGGCGGAATCCTGATCCTGCTGGCCGGCGGCTACTGCATCTTCATCAGGTAGGAGAACAACAAGCGACAGGCTGCCCGCTCTCGCGGCGATCGAAAGGTCGGCGGGGGAGCGGGCGTCTACGCGCCGAGTTTGCGTTCGGCCATCCCGTTGAGGACCTCGAGGACGACGCGGTTGGCCAGGAATGCGGTGATCTGGCCGGGACCGTCGTAGGGCGGGGAGACCTCAACAACATCCGCTCCAATGACGGGGAGTTCACGTGCGAGCCGGCGAACCGTGTCGAGGAGCTCTCGCGAGGTGATGCCCCCCGGTTCTGGTGTCCCGGTTCCGGGGGCCATGCCGGGATCAACCACGTCGATGTCGACCGAGATGAAGATCCCTCTCGAGTCCGAACCGGAACACGACGCCACCGCGTCGTCCACCACCGCAGGGAGCCCGCGCTCGGCGATCTCGGTCATGAGGTAGGTCTCCATGCGCTGTTCGGCCATCCAGGCGACCGTTGTTGGACCGGGCCAGTAACCGCGCAAGCCGATCTGGACGAAGCGGTGTCCGGGCACCGCCCCTGATTCAATGAGCCGTCGCATCGGCGTTCCGTGTCCGTGGAGCTGCCCGGCGTTCGTTTCTCCTGTGTCGGCATGTGCATCGAAGTGCACGAGGCCGAACGAACCGTCGCCGTGCACGCGAGCGAGGCCGGTTCCGTTCCCGAAGGTGACCGAGTGGTCACCCCCCAGGACGATCGGGATCGCACCTGCTTCCGCGATTCGCTCCACCGTGTCCGCAAGCGTCTCGAGCCCTCGTTCGAGGTAGCCGGGAGCAACCTCGATGTCGCCGGCGTCTACTACCGAAAACTGTTCGAAGGGGTCGATACCGGTCGGGAGATGCGGCCGGTGCATGTCAGCGTCGAGGTAGTCGGCCTCGCGGATCGCCTTCGGCCCGAATCGTGCACCGCCGCGATAGGTCGCGCCCCAGTCGATGGGGGCTCCAAGGATCACGACATCCGCCCCGGATCCGGCCAGTTCGTCGATTGGAACGGTCGGAACGCCACAGAAGGTCGGGAAGCTGGCGAATCGGTAGACGTCTGACATCACAACACCTCGTGGTTCTCTCATGAAGCGTAGAGAATGGACCAGCTGCCGGCTGGGATACTACGACCGACCACCATAGGTGACCGGGTCGCTGCCGCCCCTCAGCTCGCTGAGGTGTCTCGCCGAGATGCGAGGGTTGCTCCCGCGATGACCATGACGACACCGGCCACAGCGACCGGCCCCACAACGTCGCCCCGGAACACAACACCGAGGATCAATGCAACGACGGGGATCAGGTAGGTGAGCACCGACGCACGGGTCGAGCCGACCCGCCCGACGAGGTTCCCCATGAACACGAACGCAATACCCGTTCCAAGGACGCCGGCGACAGCAACCGCAAGGAACGGCGCCCACTCGAACGTGCTGCCAGTTGCTCCTACGATTCCGAGCGGTGCCGTCCACAGCGTGGCGAGCGCCAGCATCCTCGCCATCACGGCGATCGATCCGTACTGCTGCTGGATCGGCGCGGAGATGTTGATCGCAAGCCCGTAGCACGCGGTCGCGATGACAACGAGTGCCACGCCGAGCGCTTCCGTGCCTCCTTCACCGACGGATGGGGCGCTGATGGCCACCACTCCGGCGAAGCCGATGATGAGTCCTGCGATTGTCACAGCCCGTGGCAGGCGGCGGAGCATCACGATGGCGACGACGGCGGCGAAGATCGGGACGGCACCGTTGAGCATCCCCGCGATCGCCGAGTTGATGTATTGCTGAGCGATTGGGAAGAGGGTGTACGGGATTGCAACCCAGATCACCGACAAGGCCACCAGGCGTGGCCAGTCCGCTCGGTTGATTCGTGTCGACCGTGCGGCCGGAACCAGCCAGAGGGCGGCCGCACCGAGGCCGACACGCAGCAGGGTGATCAGCCCCGGTTCGAACGCCTCGAGGCCGATGTCCATGAGGACGAAGGAGGATCCCCAGATGAGTGCGACCGAGACGAAGAGCGTCCAATCGAGGGGAGAGAAAGCCTCACGGTTCACGCCCTCGGAGGTCGAGAGGATCTTCCGCGATTCGGGTGGTGTCGACATCAGCTGTAAGAACCCCTTCCGGGAGGGAATCGTTGCAGGTCGCTGCTCGTAGCTACGAGTTCATCGACACTCGGGTAGCTTGGTCCCGAACTCGATCACGACATTCGGCGGGGCATCAGGCGGTGCAGTACGATCCGGCTATGGTCGAACGCTTCCCCGAAGTCCAGGGCACAAGCCTCTCCCTCGTTGACCACCAGATCCCAGGAACCTTGGCGGGTCAGGTGAATCTGCTGCTGATCGCCTTTCGGCAATGGCAACAGAGGGATGTCAACACGTGGCTGCCGACGGCGGCGGCGCTGGCAGGGGAGTACGCGAGTTTCAGGGCGTATGAGCTGCCCGTGATCTCGAAGGCCTACCGGCCCGTCTCAGGATTCATCGACGGCGGGATGAGGTCGGGGATTCCCGATCCCGGCGTTCGGGATTCGACCATCACGATCTACCTGGATCGAAAGCGCTTCCTCCGTGCTCTCGACATCAATTCGGTCGGTGAGATTGTGCCCATGCTGGTCACGCCGGACGGCGAGATTCTCTGGCGGACGACGGGTCGGATGACCGACGACGGAGACCAGGGGTTGCGGACAGCGGTGGAAGAGTACCTACGACCGAATGGTCGGTGAAGCAGCTGCGGAGATGCGTCCCTGTGACAAGGGGTCGAAATGCCTTCCTTCGACTCTGGTGGATCGGAGTAGCTTTGGCATAGTGAGAGGTCGGACTCCGAGAGGGTGAGAGCATGAGCGCAGGTCGAATCGTTGCGGTAATTGCCGGTGTGGTCGTCGGGCTGATGGCCATGGGTCTTCTCATCGCAGGGGCGTTCCTCACCATCGGGTACGCCGTTACGACTGAGGACGACGGCTACTTCGACACCTCACCGAAACGATTCGGCTCGCCGACGGCTGCCATCACAACTGAAGAAGCTGATCTCACGCCCGAGCCCGACACTCCCGCCTGGGTCTGGGACTTCGTGGACCTGACCGTTCGGTTCAGCGTTGCCGAGTCGGACGGAGATGTGTTCCTCGGGATCGGTCCGGGGCCAGACGTGGATGCCTACCTCGGTGCAACCGCTCACGACCAAGTCCAAGAGATTCGACCAGGCGACCCGGTGCGTTATCGCTCGATTCCCGGAGGTGTCGAGGTTGAACCACCCGGTGAGCAGGACTTCTGGGTAGCGGAGACTTCAGGTGCAGGCGCGCAGGAACTCGTTTGGGATGTGACTGAAGGCCGCTGGGTCGTGGTATTGATGAACTCCGACGGGTCGGCTGGAGTAGTGGCCGACGTTGCGATTGGAGCGAAGTCGGGCGTGATTCTCCCTGTCGGAATCACGATGCTCGGATTCGGGCTGTTGCTGTTCGTGATCGCCGTCGTGATCATCGTTCTCGCTGCCGTCGTCGGGCGGGGCGATGAGCCGTTGCCTTCGCGTGCCCCGCGGGTGGCATCTGCCGAGCCGGTGTGGGTCGAGGCCGCGATCGACGAACCACTGTCTCAATGGCTTTGGCTGGTGAAGTGGTTCCTAGCCATTCCCCACTTCTTCGTGCTGTTCTTCCTTTGGATAGCGTTCGCCTTCGTGACCTTCATCGCTTGGTGGGCCATCCTCTTCACGGCTCGCTACCCCGAGGGGCTGTTCAGGTTCAACGTCGGCGTGATGCGCTGGACGTGGAGGGTGACGTACTACGCCGGGCCCGGCGGACTCGGGACGGATCGCTATCCGCCGTTCACGCTCGACGACGTTCCCGACTATCCGGCACGATTCGATGTTGTGTACCCGGAGCGGCTCTCCCGCGGTCTGATCTTCGTGAAATCGTGGCTGCTGGCGATCCCGCACTACCTCGTCGTCGCTCTATTCGTCGGAGGGACATACGCCTGGGCCGGGGATCGATACTGGACCGGGCCGGCCGCGGCCGGCGGCTTGATAGGCGTCCTCGTCTTCATCGCAGCCGTCATCCTCCTGTTCACCCGCCGGTACCCGCAGTCGCTGTTCGATCTGATCATCGGCCTCAATCGTTGGGTCCTACGCGTCGAGGCGTACGTGCTCCTCTTGACCGATCAGTATCCGCCGTTCCGCCTTGACCAAGGGGGATCGGAACAGGACCCGGTGGCTGATTCGACAACTGTGTGACGGTATCCGGCTTCGCTGTCGCCTGATTGCGACGCCGGTATCGTGACGCCAAATGGCGAGCCATCCCGATCCCATGAATGCACTCGTCTTGGGTGGAGTTGCCTGGGACACGATCGTATACGTCGACGAATTCCCGAGACCTCACCCGCACACCGTCTTCGCAAGCGGCTTCAAAGAAGCGATTGGGTCGAGCGGTGCAGGCAAGGCAATGAACCTCAGCCACCTCGGGGGCGCGGTGACCCTCTGGGCCCTCGTGGGAGATGACGATGCGGGCCGGCGGATTCGCCGCGAGATGCACCGCCGGGGCGTCGCATTCGTCGGTGTGACCGATCCGAAGGGCACGACCCGGCACATCAACCTCATGGATCGGGAAGGGGAGCGAATCTCGATCTTTACCAACGCCGGATCCAACCGGTTCGACGTGGATGTCGCGTCGATGGCTCCGGCGGCCGCGGCCGCTGATCTGGCGTCGGTCACGATCGCGAACCATTGTCGGCCGTTCCTGCCGATGTTGCGCGAGATGGGCGTGCCGATCTGGGTGGACCTTCACGACTACGACGGCGTCAATCCCCACCACGACGAATTCATCGAGGCCGCCGACCATCTGTTGATGAGTTCGGTCGCGATGCCCGGGTGGCGCCAGTTTCTCGATCATCGGGTCGCCGCAGGTACGCGTGTCGCGATCTGCACACACGGCTCATCCGGCGCGAGCGGACTCACTGCAGACGACGAATGGGTGGACATTCCAGCCGTGCCGGTTCCCAACATCGTTGACGCCAACGGCGCCGGTGATGCGTTCTTCGCCGGATTCGTCGTCGCGTGGCATCAGGGAGGTGGACTCCCCGCGGCAATGATCGGCGGCGCAGAGGCCGCAGCGGCGGCAGTGCAGTCACCGGAACTGGCGCCGCCACCCGTTCTTGGGTAGATGGGGGAAACCGGCCTCCCTCGGCTACGCACGAAGGGGAAGTGAACCCTCGGTTCGTTTGACCGACGCGGTCGGCAATACCGTGCGGTCCGAAATGACCCATCGTCCGGACAGATCTCTGAAGCAGACCGGCCTCGAACGCGGAGGCTCGGATCCCCGTGACTGAGATCATCAGCCGCGTGCTGCCGATCCTTCTGCTGATCACCATCGGCTTCGGGCTTCGTCGCACCAACTTCATCTCTGAGAGCACCGCCGGTGACCTGCGGAAGCTCGTTGTCAACCTCGCTCTGCCGGCCGTCTTGTTCACCTCGTTCCTCGAGATCGAGTTCGACTCGAACGATGTGGCGATCGTCGTCGCCACCTTCCTGCTGTGCGTCGCCCTCTACGGACTCGGACGCGCCCTCCAACCGCGGTTCGGCGCCGGGCACGAGTACTTCCCGTTTCTGATGACGGGTTTCGAGTCGGGGATGCTCGGAATCAGCCTCTTTGGTAGTGCGTACGGATTGAGCCGGGTTGGGTACTTCGCCGTCGTCGACCTCGGCCATGAGCTGTTCATCTGGTTCTTCTTCCTTGCGCTGCTGCTCGCCAAACGCGACGGAATCCAGAGCCCGGGACGGTTGTTCGGAGCGTTCATCCGGTCGCCGGTGATCATTGCCATTATCGCCGGCATTGTCGCGAGCCTCGCTGGCCTCCGTGATGCGCTCTACAACGGGCCGATCGTCGGTGGAGTGATGAACACCCTCGTATTTCTCGCTGCGCTGACGGTTCCCCTGATCCTGCTGATCGTCGGGTACGGGATTCAGCTGGATCGCCGCGGCATACGCGAGGCGGCAACTCCGGTGGCGATCCGCTTGGCGATTCTGCTCCCGCTCGCGCTCCTACTGCCCGTCCTCCTGTTGGATTCGCTTCTCGACGGAAACCAGTACTCACAGGCGGCCTTTTTCACTCTGCTGATCCTGCCCCCGCCCTTCATCATCCCGCTCTACATGAAGCCGGACATGCCGGACGAGCAGCGCTATGTCAACAACGTGCTCAGTCTCTACACGGTTGTCTCGGTTGTTCTCTTCGTCGGCTACGTGATGATCAACCCTCTTTAGGTCGCCGTTGCCTTGGTGACCCTGAGCGAATCAGGTAGGCCCGACGTGGTCATTGGGGCATCTTCGAGGGCGAGCTCCGCATGATGGCGTGGGGTGTCTGCATGGCAGTTCAGATCGGTGCGGCGTTCCTCGCCGGGAGTGGCGGCTGAGCGGAGCGGCTCGTGTTACCCGGCGGGATCAACTGCTCGTGGCGTCCACCAGTCGCTTGATCTCGTCCTCGATCTGACGCTGCTGACTCCCGAGATCTCCTAGCTCCTCCAGCACGCGATCTAGCAGCTCGATGATGTGCTCGTTGGTCGGTTTGGCCTCGTGCGCCATGGCATACCTCCTTCTTCTCCCGACGGTACTCGGCCTGACGGCGAGGTGTGGCTGGCCTGTACGAAGACCGCGGCGTGGTGAATGCACTGCGACCGGCGGACCGGCCGCTGTCACCTGCAGCGCCGGTCTGTGAATCCGGTTTGCAGATTCTTCGCCAGGTCTTCACCATGGGATCATGAGTGATGGCACGCTCGAATGGCTGGCCGGGGGAGATCCTGCGATCCGATGGCAGGTGCAGCGCGACCTTCTCGGCCGGAGACCTCGGACTTGGCGTGCGACACGGGCCGCCGTTGAGAGGGGAGGGTGGGGGAGACGTCTCCTCGATGAGCAAGACCCCGGAGGAACGTGGGGCAACGGCCTCTACACACCCAAGTGGACCTCGACGACGTACACTCTGCTGCTGCTCCGAAGGCTTGGGCTGCCCTCCTCGAACGAACGGGCCATAGCGGGCAGCCGTCGACTGCTCGACGACGCCGATTGGTTCGACGGAGGTGTGTCGTATTGGGCGAGTCACCGGTATGCCGAGCGCTGCGTCAACGGGATGGTGCTCGCGATTTCCTCGCACTTCGATGGCGCCGATCGGAGAGCCGATTCCATTGCAGGGCTCCTCGTGAGCGCAGCCATGTCCGACGGCGGATGGAACTGCCAAGATATTCGGGGGGCTACCCACTCGTCATTCCACACCACCATCTCCGTCCTCGAAGGCCTCCTCGAATGGAAACGATCGACCGGCTCGAGCGATGCCGACGCCGCCATCGCTCGCGGTCACGAGTTCCTGCTCGAGCATCAGCTCTACCGGTCGCACCGAACCGGGGATGTGATCAACGACGCGTGGACGACCTTCCACTTCCCACCGCGATGGCACTACGACGTGTTGCGCGGGCTGGATCATCTTCGCGACGCCAAGGCGACGCCTGACTCTAGGGCGGCGAACGCGATCGATCTGGTGCGCGCTGCTCGACGCCCCGACGGTCGATGGGGGAAGGGCAATCAGTATACCGGCGAGACGTTCTTCCCGCTCGAACCGGGACGAGTTGCCGGCCGGTGGAACACCCTTCGTGCGCTACGCGTCCTCCGGTGGTGGGAGGACACGGAGTTGCGAGCTGACGGATCCGAGCGTGAACACGGGGTCGTCAGTCCTCCGTCCCTCCCGCCGGTCGGGACCCGCCCCTAGTCCATCATCGGCACAGGCATCAACTCGTAGACGTCGACGGCATAGTTGCCTTTGCCTTCGCTGAGGAACGGATGATTGTCGGCAAATGCCTGTGCGCCCGCCATGTCATCGGCCTCGACGATTGAGTAGCCGTTGAGAGACACGGCCGTGCCTGTGCTCCCGTCGTCGACAACAGAGACACCTGGTCCGAACGGTGTTCCGACGTCGACGAGAGCCGGGCCGACGCTCTGTGTCCATTCGCCCCATGCCGCCATTACTCCCGCGACTTCCTCTTCCGTGAATGTCGACATGTCGGTGGCCTCGCCCTTGTAGACCATCATGAACTTCGCCATCGTGCTGCCTCCCCGGTAGCTTGAAGGAAGCCAACCCTACGCGCGGTTTTGGCAGCGGCGCGACGGAACCTTCGCCGACCCATGATTTCAATGCTCAAGTGCGGGCCGTGTTTCGCCGAAGCTGTTGGATGGTGTCCTTGTTCTTCGACGCGCCGTTGCTACCCGTGTCTCGCGCCGGGTCGGGATACCATTGCCCAAGTGGATCATCTAGCGCGTTCGGCCCTGGGTCGACGGAAGATTGGGGAACGATCATGAAGTCAATCAGTCGGGTTGTGCTCGTCGTCGCGATGGTGAGCGGGTTGCTGTCCGCTGCCGTGGGTGCGGGTGCGCAGGAATCGAGTTCGAGTGCGTACCTCGCCAACGTCAACGGCTCGAGCACCGCTCCGGTGGACGTAGCGGTGGGAAGTGAACCGATGACCACCGGTCTCGCGTATGCCGCGGCCAGTCCGATCCCGTACATCCTCCTGGGTCAGACCGAAGTCACGTTCACGGACGGAGACTCGCTCGTCGCGAATGTGCCCATCAACTCCGCACAGGTTCCGGCGCAGACGGTGGTGACCGGTTATGGCGACACCGGCGGCAGCGCCTACCCAGTCGAAGTCGCACCGGTTGACGCCGGTTCGGCGAAGATCCGCGTGTGGAACGCAACGGGAGCGCCGGTGGTGGTGTCAATCGGCAGCCTTGTTGTGGACGAGACGCTCCAGCCGGGGGAAGGCACGCTTCTCCAGACGGTGGCTGCGGACTCGAACGTACCGGTGGTGGTCGACGGCCTCGAGAAGGATGTCGTCACACCTACGGATTCCTACACCGACGCATTCGCTGTCAACGACGGTGCATCGCCGGACATCGCGATCTCGACGATCCCCTCGATGACCGACCTGATCGCGGCAATCGCTCCCCCCGCCCCTGACGCCGTCCCGGTGCCCGACGTGGCCGGTCTCTCTGCTGCCGATGGTCAAGCCGCCATCGAGTCCGCCGGTCTTGTTGCCGCCACCGAGGAACAGCCGAACGCCGACATCGAAGCCGGTCTTGTCGTTGAAACCAGCCCAGCCGCTGGAACCGAAGTTGATCTCGGCTCAACGGTCACGATGATCGTCTCGACCGGCCCCTCGACGATCCCCGTTCCCGATGTCGTCGGCCAGGCCGCGGCAGACGCTCAAGCTGCACTCGAGGGTGAGGGATTCGTGGTGACGACCTCTGAGGAGGCGAGTGACGAGGTCGAGGAGGGTCTGGTCATCTCGACCAACCCGGTCGCCGGCACCGAAGTTGCGCCCGGGACGACTGTCGACATGGCGGTCTCAACCGGACCCGAGGATGTCGAAGTCCCGGAGTTCATCGGGCTGACAATCGACGAGGCCACCACATTGGCGGAAGAGGTCGGGTTGACGATCACCTTTCTCGAGGATCCGGACGAGCCCGATTCCGACGGCATCGTTGTCGACCAAACACCCGAACCAGGCGAGATGGCTGAGGCTGGGTCCGAGGTCGTGGCTCAACTGAGCCCCCTCGTTCGCGAGCCGTTCGTCGTTGTGAGCGTTGACACCAATCGCGTCATGACAACGACTGGTCTCAACTTCCTCCCCGGATCGACGGCAAATCTCAGGGTGATCGAAACCGGTCTGACAGCCGCCCTCCCGGTCGAAGATGACGGTGTCTGGTGGGAGTCGTTCGATCTCGGTGATCGCCAGACCGAGGTCGAGAACCTCCTGGTAGAGGGTACGGCCGCCGACGGGAGTGCATACAGCGAAACGTTCCTGATCCCGCCGGCAGGCGAGTCGACCGATGAGGCGGCTGACGTAGAAACCGACAGTGGCTTCCCATGGTGGGGGTGGGCTCTCATCGGACTCGGCGTTGTCGGAATCGTGGCGTTGATCTGGTGGCTCGTCGCGGGTCGGAACCAGTCCGCGACCACCAACAGCCCGACGGATCAGGCTCCGCCACCGCCGCCGCCGCCTGCGCCCGGTAGCTAACGAGCGGTAGACCGAGTACAACCGACTTGAGTGAGTGTGGAGGAGGCCATCGGCCTCCTCCACTTTCGTGTTCGACGCAACCGTGAACCTTGGGTTGAGGGTTTGCGCAACTCGCCGACACCGGTCCGGTTGTGACTAGTGAGCTGATGCTCCCGCAGAATCGCCACTTCCCGGTCCGGGGAGGTCTAAAGCGGCTCCCTCGAATGGCCGATCAACTGTCAGGTAGGACACCATTTTGCTCACGGCCCGCAGTGGGCCGTTCCCGAAAGACCCGAAGGACGACATGAGTCGGGGGCCAACCCTCACAAACGACCACCGCCCCAGCGCCGGGCGGATTGTCGTATTGGTGACGGTGATCGTGGTCATCGGTCAGCTCCTCCTCGCAGCTCCCGCGTCTGCCGGAAGCGAGGTGGTTCCATGGGAGCGCTGGCTCGGTCAGTATGACGTCGCCGGTACCGGCAACACCCTGCGTACCGCATCCAACGCCGTGAACTCATGTGCCGTTTCGAACGGATCAAGTGCAGCTCTCGCGATCCCCGCGGGCGGTGAAGTGGTCGCCGCCTACCTCTATTGGGCCGGCTCGTACCGCGACGGCGTAGACACTCCCGACTACACCGTCACCTTCCAGGGCACCTCGGTCGCCGCCGGTCGGCAGTACACGGAGAGCTTCACCCTCCCCGGCACCAACCCCGATACGTTGGATTGGTTCAGCGGCGTCGCCGACGTCACCGGCATCGTGACGTCGAACGGCAGCGCCACCTACAACTTCGCCGATCTGGATGTCCACGACGGGGAGCCGCACTGTGCGGTGAGTGGAGTTGTGTCCGGCTGGAGCCTGATCGTCGTGTACAGCGATGACCTGCTCCCCAACCGCGCGATCAACCTCTATGAGGGATTCTCGTACGAGCGCTACTCATCGAATACCTACACCCTCTCGGATTTCACGGCACCCAACCCGGCGACCGGCGACATCGTTGTTCTCACCTGGGAGGGCGACCCTGGTCTCGGACTGGCGGGGGAAGAATCCCTCGAGTTCAACGGCGATGCTGTTTCGGACAGCTCCCTCAATCCGAACTGGGACGATCCGTTCAACTCGACGGTCACCTTCACCGGCAACGCCAACTCGTACGGTGTTGACCTCGACCGGTTCACCGTGGACGGAAGCGTGGATCCTGGTGATACGTCCGCGGAGCTGGCCTTCTCGGCCGGCCAGGACCTGATCCTGCTGTCGGCGGTTGTCCTCGCCGTCGAAACCTTCGGCGCCGACCTCACTCTCGACAAAACGATCAGTGACGATACGCCGGAGCCGGGCGAGGTCGTCACCTACACGGTGACAGTCTCGAACCTCGGCGTTGACGACGCAACGGGTGTCGTGATCGATGATCTCCTCCCGGTCGGGGTCACGTATCTCAGCCACGTGGCATCAACCGGAACGTATGTCCCGGCAACCGGTGTGTGGAGTGTCGGGACGGTGGCTGCTCCGGTGGAGCCGGATCCCACCCCGGGCAGCGAGACACTGGAGATCGAGGTTCGGGTCACGGCAGCGCTCGGAGCCACCGTGACCAATGAGGCGCAGGTGACTGCCGCCGATCAGACCGACCCGAACTCTCGACCCGGAAACAACGACCCGAACGAGGACGACCAGACATCGATTTCGTTGACTGTCAACGGACCTCCGGTCGGCACCGACGACATGCGCCTCACGTTCGAGGACATACCGGTGACGATCCCCGTGCTCGACAACGACACCGATCCGGAGGGAGACGCCTTGCGGGTCACGAGCACAACGACCCCCGCGAACGGTTCGGTCGTAGTCAACGCTGATGGCACGGTCACGTATGCGCCTGATCTCAACTTCAACGGGACCGAAACGTTCGACTATGACGTCTGCGATATCCACGACGAGTGTGACACCGCCACGGTGACTGTGATCGTGGCGCCGGTCAACGATGCCCCGGTTGCGGTCGACGATTCGGACACGACGCCCGAGGACAGGCCGGTGACGGTTCCGGTGCTTGGCAACGACTCGGATGTTGATGGGACACTGGACCCGTCGAGTGTGTCG
>Ga0272442_10002818_pt1 | contig 24806 bp, 15 predicted proteins | sample SSMForm2O_FD_200262 | JGI IMG/M metagenome (GOLD analysis project Ga0272442, IMG submission 200262) | Marine sediment archaeal communities from Little Sippewissett salt marsh, Falmouth, MA, United States - SSM-Form-2O | ecosystem: Environmental > Aquatic > Marine > Wetlands > Sediment ... | reverse complement strand
TGTGCTCGCCGTCAATATCGATGATGGTGGCCTCGGGCATGGCGATCTGGGCGCCGATGGCGGCCGGAAGACCGAAACCCATCGTCCCAAGCCCGCCGGAGGTGATAAGCTGCCGGGGGTGGATGAATCTGTAGAACTGGGCGGCCCACATCTGGTTTTGACCCACGCCGGTCGTTACGATGGCCTTGTTCCCGGTCTGGCGGCACAGTTCCTCGATAACATATTGGGGTTTTAGTGTCGATGCATTCTGATCGTAGCGGAACGCAAACTTCTTCTTCCACTCGGCGATCTTATCGAACCACGCTTTTCGTTCGCGATGTTCGACCTGCTTGGCTATCTCGCTCAAAATGACTTTCGCATCGCCCACAACGGGGATGTCAACATGAACGTTCTTCGATATGCTGGAGGGGTCGATATCCAGATGAATGATTTTTGCGTGGGGCGCAAAGGTTTGGATTTTACCCGTCACGCGGTCATCGAAGCGGGCGCCGACCGCGATCAACAGATCGCACTCCTGGACCGCGTAGTTTGCATAGGCGGATCCATGCATACCGAGCATATCGAGTGATTCCGGCTTCCTCTGATCGTAGCTGCCCAATCCCAGGAGTGTCATCGTTACGGGAATGTGTGCTTTTTCGGCCAATACCCGCAATTCCTCGCTGGCGTTGGCGGTAATGACGCCACCGCCGACATAAAGGACGGGGCGCTCGGATTGGTTGATAACGTTGGCGGCTGTCGCGATTTGCCGGGCGTGTCCCTTCGTTCGGATCCGGTAGCCGGGCAGATTCATCTCCACCGGGCCGTCTGTGCGACACTTGGCGACTTCCACGTCAACGGGCAGATCGATCAAAACCGGGCCGGGACGCCCGGTTGATGCGATGTGAAACGCTTCCTTGACGATGCGCGCGACGTCTTTGACGTCCTTAATGATACAGTTGTATTTTGTGACTTGCCGGGTAATGCCTGTCGTATCCGCCTCCTGGAAGGCGTCATTCCCAATCAATTCCGTACGGACCTGGCCCGTGAGAGCGACCAGAGGCACCGAGTCCATCATCGCCGTTGCCAGCCCGGTAACCAGGTTGCAGGCCCCGGGGCCGCTGGTCGCGACCACGACGCCGACTTTGCCGCTCGTCCGGGCATAAGCGTCGGCCATATGGCACCCGCCTTGTTCGTGGCGTGGAACGATGAAATTGATCGGCGCATCATACAATTTGTCGAACAGGGGCAAGACGACCCCGCCGGTATAGCCGAACATCGTATCGACGCCTTGTTCGATAAGCGAATCGACGATGATCTGAGCGCCTGTTTTCACATGGTTTGTTTCTTCAGACATTTTTGTTCTCCGTAGCTTTTCGCTGATTATCTGATTAACTGCTGGATAGGATATTGAATCGGCGGTCTCGGCGCCTTATCGTAACGAAGCATTCGTTGGGCCGCCGGAAACTGCGTAGAGGGCATCAAAGAGAGGCAACACCTTGGCCCCGGTATAACCGAATATGGTATCGACGCCGAGTTCAAGTAGAGTCTTGACAGTGATTGGCGCGCCGCTCGCATAAACGGGCTTTGAGACACACTGGGCAGAGTCGCCCGAAGGGGAAGTAAAAGAACGCATTTTTTCAGTCTCCTGACAAACATAATGTCATCCCAACGCTTACGGCTTTCTTTGGTTTTCCGATAGGGCTAACGGGGAGATGCCGAATCATCCCAATCTACCACTATGGACATAACAGCTTGACCGTAATGCCGTTACCACCCTGACCGTCAGGGTGTATCAGGTTCGCATTTGCATGTTTTCATACAAATACACGAGTATTATATCAATATCACTCTCCCGGTTCAATGTTTTTCGGCAAAATATGTAAGCTTCCGTAAAAAATTGTCCTATTTTAACACAAACAGAGACTTTTTTGAGCCGTACAGGAGAAATAACTGGCCAAAAAATGAATGGCTGATACAATCTTAGTCGAATGAATTTTTTGGAGATTTCTTATGTGTGAATCATGTGGTTGCAGCCAAACCAATGCCGATCAGAGTATACAGGATAGAATTAACGACGCCATCGAAGCCATTCGCGGGGGGTTGCAGAGTCATGGCGGCGATGTCGAACTGGTGGGTATCGATGAAGATAATACCGTGCGTGTGCGCCTGCAGGGGGCTTGCCAGGGTTGCCCCGGGGCGGCGATGACGATGAAAATGGGGATCGAGAGAATCTTGAAGGAAAGGGTGCCCGAGGTCAAAGAAGTCATCGCCGTGGATTGAGCGTGCTGTCTCAGGACGCTTCGGATTCAATGCACTTTTTCAGAAGATGAAGAGCTTACACCTCTTTCAAGTTGTAAGCTCTTAGATGATATTGGGCGTTCTGTTGCTTGCTAAGGTAATCGAATTTTCGACTATTGGACTGGAGGAAATTCCTCGAATAAATGCTCGGCAAGAACGATAAGGTCCTGGACATCGACGATGCCGTCGCCCCAGGGCATCGGGCCGATGTCACATATTGAATTATCCGTGCCCCAATGATCGACCATGATGACCATGTCGGCAGCGTCCACGATTCCGTCGCTATTGAGGTCAACAATGGGGGAGATTGTCGATTGCCACAGATCCCACGTGTTAAGATTTGCTCTTCCACAGCACCAATAGAGCGTAGAACCGTCCGCGGAGATACTGGGTTTCTGCTCTCCGTTCTGAGTGTTGATCTCCGGTCCAAGGCGTATGGGCGTTCCCCAGCCATCGTCATTGTGCGTCCGTGTCGCTAACCATATATCCGGTAAGAGGGACACATCCGCGTAATCAGAATAGAAAAAGAGGGCCAGTCCGTCACTTGATATGTTTGCACCCCAACTTCCAGAGCCCTGGCGAGATGGCATGACGTCCAGCTTCAGCGGTGTCTCCCAAGGGCTTTCCCTTGTGGCTCGAGTTGTCATATATATTTCACCACCATAAAAAATATCAGGATTTGTAGGGGAGAGATAACCTATTTTGGAGAAGTAAAGCGAACAGCCGTCCGGCGAAATACAAGGACAAAACTCAGGGCCCTCGGAATTAATGGGAGACCCAAGATTCACCGGTTCACCCCAGGGATCGTCTTTTGAGGGGCGCGTTGCTACCCATATATCACCGCCGCCCAATTCACCAGGCCTATCAGAAGTAAATACAAGCATTAGCCCATCGGCTGTAATAGATGGCTGACTCTCGTAATATTCACTGTTGACGGGTGCTCCGAGATTTGCCGGGTCTCCCCAATAACCCTCTGGATTACGTTCTGAGGTTTGCTGTATGGATACCCATATGTCGCCGTCCCCGCACCCACCTGGCCGAAACGAGTTAAAGTACAACGAAAGACCGTCTGGCGCGATAAAAGGGTCACCGTCAGCGTATGAACTATTAACGACAGACCCAAGATTGACACGCTCGCTGAAGGTGAAATCCGCGTTGGCCATTCCGCCTCCCACAACCATCATGGCCATAATGACAACGACGACGACACTTATTCTGTTACTATTCAACCCAAACATACGACACCTCACTTTCCGCCCTTCCGGGCAATAAAAACATAGATTCTCAAAGCCTTATGGCACAGTTACAATGACACACCCATTGCTCTTTTCTGAGGGTTGACCCAATATCTAAGCGGTCATTCTATCATCACGATGGGGCTTCCTTGGGTCGCTGCTCTCCGGGTCTCCGTATATATATTGCCGAAAAAAACCTCCATCTTGCGCTGGTATGAAAAAATTTTTCGCTTTTTTGGACGCCGGCAGGGTACTTTCTCGGGCGTCTGTGCGAACGTGGGAGTTCTCTATCATTGTGGTTGTAGGCCATGGAGAGAACTTCACCTGGCCTCTTTGTTTGTCTGCTCTGGGCTTGACTTAGTCGCGTTCAAGCCGTATATTTCTAATTGTGGCCCCAGCAGAATGCCACATTAGAGGCAATTTCCCGAAATCGGTCCGGTATATAACGTTTCTGGTCAGATGCTATGCGGTTTGACGATTACACAGATATGGGGGGTGTGGGGAAAGCCTTTCTAACGACCCATTGGTCCCTCATTGAGAACATCGGCGCGAGGGATAACGACAAGAATCAGGCTTTGATCAATCTGCTACTCAAAAAATATTGGAAGCCGGTCTATTGCTATCTTCGCCGGCAGGGATACAGCAACGAGGAAGCCAAAGATTTGACACAAGGGTTTTTTCATGAGGTCGTGCTCAATCAGAATCTTATCCGGAAGGCCGATCAGACGAAGGGGCGGTTCCGGTCTTTCTTGCTGCTGGCCTTGAATCGTTACGTGCTTAAAGTCAAACGGGACCAAATAGCTCAGAAACGCATGCCCAAAGGGATGTTAGTTTCTTTGGATACGGAGGCGATGGCCGAGTTACCACGCGGAGTCACGACGCTCACTCCGGAAGATGCTTTTACGTATGTCTGGGTATCCGGACTGCTGGAGCAAGTACTCGATGAGGTGCGAGCGTTTTATACTCAGGAGGGAAAGACGGTCTATTGGCATCTTTTTAGGGACCGGATCGTACGGCCCATTATGGAGAGAAGCGATCAGCCGCCGCTGGATCAACTTTGCACGACGTACGATATATCCGACACGGCCAAGGCGTCGAATATGATGGTTACGGTAAAGCGGCGCTTTCAGACCCTGTTGATACAGAAACTACGGGATTCAGTAATGTCCGACGAGGAAACCCAGATGGAATTAGAGGAAATAAGAGGATTTTTGCCTAAGCTGGCGCAAGATGACGCCTAATATCGGTAATTACTATGGGGAGATGAGAATCGCTCACTGCAAATAGTTGATGTCAAGCGATAGAAAAGTTGAAGGATTCAGGGTATTCCCGTATGACAGAAAAATCGATATTCGATTTAGACCCTGACCAGTTGGATCGTCTCTTGTCCATTGGCGCAGACGCCGATAAGGAACAAAGCTCAAACGAACAAGAGGCCCAAGCTGATCAGGAGCGAGTAGCGCCCGAAGGCGGATCAGCTTTGTCTGGCCCACCACAGTCGGGCGACCCGACGGCCTCTCTATCATCTGTTGTTGAGCGACCGGGCGGCTGGATGGGTCAGTACAAGCTCCTCAGCGTCCTGGGCGAAGGCGGGATGGGGATTGTTTACTTGGCTGAGCAAGAGCGACCTATCAAACGCCGCGTAGCCCTAAAAGTCATCAAGCCGGGCATGGACTCCAAGCGGGTTTTGGCGCGGTTTGACGCCGAACGCCAGGCGCTGGCGTTGCTGGATCATCCGAATATCGCGCACGTCTATGATGCCGGGATGACAGAAACCGGGCGGCCCTATTTCGTGATGGAGCACGTCAAGGGCCTGCCCGTAACCGAGCATTGCGACCACTATAAGCTGACCATCGAACAGCGATTACGACTGTTCCAGCAAATCTGTCAGGCCGTCCAGCATGCCCATCAGAAGGGGATTATTCATCGCGATATTAAGCCCTCGAACATTTTGGTCACCATCCACGAAGATCAGGCAATCCCGAAGATTATCGACTTCGGCGTCGCCAAAGCCATTCTCCAGCCCCTGACCGACCGAACCCTCTATACTGAACAAGGCCAATTGTTTGGCACGGCTGAGTACATGAGCCCCGAGCAGGCGGATATGGCCAGCGAAGATATTGACACCCGCTCGGATATTTACTCGTTAGGCGTTCTGCTCTACGAACTGTTAACAGGTGTTTTGCCGTTCGCTTCCGAGACACTCCATGGCGGTGGAATCGAGCAGATCCGAAAGGTCATCTGTGAAACCGATCCCAAGACACCGAGCACCCGGCTAACCAGATTGGGTGAAGAAGCTCAAAAAGTCGCCGAGAACCGCCGGACCGAAATCGGAACATTGGCCAAACGTTTACATAGAGAATTAGAATGGATTCCTCTTAAAGCGATGCGCAAAGAACGCTCAGAGCGCTATCGCTCGGCCTCTGAGCTTTCAGATGATGTCGAGAACTACCTGAAAGGGGCTCCGCTCATTGCCGGTCCACCTACCCCTGGATACAGGCTAAGCAAATTCCTGCGGCGGCACAAAGCGCTCGTTGGCGGCGTTGCTGCCGTTCTGGTTGTATCTGTCATCGGGACCATCGTTTCGGTGACGTTTGCCATGGGCCAAGCCAAAGAAACGGCTAAGAATCGAACACTCGCCAAGTTTCTGAACAACGACATCCTTATACCTCTGGGTGACAACGAGAGCTTTAAACCCAACAGTATCCGAGAGGTTTTCGATACTGCGTCAGAAAAGCTGACAAGTGAATTCGCGGATCATCCGCTTCTGGAGGCATCTTTGCGATACAGCTTTGGTAGAATATACGGGTGGCAATTTCTTGACAGTGAGACAGCAATCAAGAACTTTAAACGGGCTGTTGAACTTAAGAAACGTGCGACCGGCATTCCTCCGTTCGGCTATATGAACTATCTCGGTTTATCATGCACAACAGCGGGGAGATACTCCGAGGCTGTGGCTATTTTTAGTGAGATGATAGAGTCCATCGAGCAAAACCGAAAACAGGAAGGAAAGGAACCAGGCGGCGATTTCTACTATGCCATAAAGAGCCACTTGGGCAATACGTGGCGGTTTATGGGTCGGTATGAAGAGGCGGAACCTTACATTCGCGAAGCGCCCCTTCACCCTTGGTGGGAAAAGGGGCATTGGCGGGAGCATGTTTACAGAGGGCGGGTCGCAGCGTTGCTCAAGGATCAAGGGCATTACAAAGAGGCCGAGCAATTGTATAATGAGTTGCTGAGTAACAGACGCAGTTTTCAGGACGAGGTGGACTGGCGGGACTGGGTTATCATGAAGGAACTTGGAATACTACACATGCTTCAAGGAAACCTGGAGAAGGCTGCGCCTTTACTCGAAAAGGCATGGGAGGGGATACAAGAAGAACTTGGTCATGAGCACGGTAGGATAGTACCTGTCGGATTTGCCCTGGCCGTTTTACGTACTAAACAAGGTGATGATGATAAGGCAGAGTCGCTCTTCGATGAAGTATTGAATAACATGCAGATCAGACTGAATGAAGACCATCCAAAACTGCTTAGAGCCAAGAGCCATCTTGGTGTACTTTACAGGGAGCAGGGCCGACACAATGAGGCGGAGAAACTCTTGAATAAACTGCGTCAAACGCAGAGCGAAAAACTCGGCCCCGATCATCCCCACACGTTAGAGTCCATGCAGGAATTAGCTGTGCTTTACAAAGAGCAAGGCCATTACAACAAAGCAGAACCACTACTCAAAGAAGCTATCGAAGGCCGCCGCCTCAAACTCGGTGACACTCACCCACACACAATCGAGTCGTGGCACACTCTCATCGACCTCTACGAAGCCTGGAACAAACCAGAAAAAGCCAAAGAGTGGCGAGCCAAACTACCGCAAATAGGGACGGCTGAGCAGTGACAACCCACTTTTCAAAGGGCTAAGAAATACTGCTTTATTTTATAATCCAGAGTTCATATCTGGTTCGGTGATGTTGAATCGCAGTGTCCAGGTATCTTTTACGGCCTTGTTTTTTGGCGTCAATTGGAGGCGATAGATCCGCGATCCCCATATTTCCGAGAGTTTTCCATCGGTCAGAGGAATGGTCTCGGTTTTTAATAGCAATGTGCCTGGGTCGTATCGAACGGTCATCATAACCGGTTCTTTTGTGTCTTTGAGAACCAACTGCCCCGGCTGATTCTGCGCGATTTGACAGGGGGTGATAAGGTTTTGGATGATGTCCCGCGAGGTTGACTTTAAATCGAAAGCGTCAATCACCTGCACCTCTTGGCCGCGATTGAGACGAACCGTCCGAAGCCATGAGTTTATGCCGGCTTCGCTCGTATAGGCCGGGGCGATGTCCATTTTTAACTGGGCGAAGTTAGCCCCGCATTCGTAGATCACGTTTTTCGCTGCGTATCGCCCGCCGTTTTTTTGCATCACCCCGTCAATCGTGGGCAGATTATGATACGCCGATTGCATGGCCCAGATTTCATATCGGTTGCCGCTGAACGTTTTTCGGGTGTACGTGGGTCTGCCGACGTCGATAATGAACGGCCGGCCGTTCGCATAGATGATGAAATTCCCCACGTCGTTATGATTGTGGCTCTGGCCGTTATGGCCCGCCCAGCAGGCGACGTAGAGACCCTCGGAGGCGCCGTCCTTGTCTCTGGCGGCCATGAGTTGCATATCGGGATGGCCCAGCCAGACATCCCGTACAAACGGCGCCGAAGGAGCTTTAGCCGTAAGGAACTCCGGGAGGTTGAAAATGGAATAAAGGGTTCGACCGAGTGAACGTTTTATTTGTCCGGCATCGAAAAATTCTTCTTCGGCTCCATTATTGACGGCAAGCGCTTGCATATGCGGATCATGAATACGCTTTCCGTAGCGGAAGACGAGATCGCGATAAATATCTATGCGGGCGTCGCAATCACCGATATTGGCGAAGTAATCATCGGCAATGTGAAGGCGATAAATAAATCGGCCGATTTCTTTGACAATTGGTTCATCATAGACGTCAAAGCGTCCGTTCGTCGCGCCGTACAACAGTTCCAGATTGTCGAACAAGCTCGCTCCGGCGTGCCCCCAATAGCTGGGGCCTTCGTCGCAGCTTCCGTCGGATGGATACGGAACGACGAAATTATCCAGGCATCGTAACACCTTGTGGATGAGTTCGACGCGGCGTTCTTTGTCTTTTTCCATCAGCAATGCGGCCGTGAGCACATTGGAATTGACCCACGGATTCCAGTTATTCGGATGTCGGCCGTCGGCCCTCGCACGAAAGCCCATCCAGCCGAAATCGTTGCGTTCCAAATAAGGCGTGAGGATCTGCCGATTGATTTCTCGCTCGATACGTTCGCAAATCCGCGGCGAGACCTTGTCGAGTTCTCGTTTAAGAAGGTAATGCGTCCAGGCGAGAGAATTAGCCGTCTGAGCCGAGAAAAGAGCGACGACGGGCTCCGACGTATCGGGCAAATCGACGCCGGCCTTCTGCCCGCCCACGTGGGCGGGCCAGGTCCACGTCGATTCTTCGCAAATTGCCCAGGTCACGTTGGCAATGGCATCGAGGAAGCGGCCCTTGCCTTCCATACATTCGGCCAGGACGAGCCCGTGAAGCATCTCCCGGCGTTCGTACCAGATATCTTGATAGCGGCTTCGGTTGCCGACGCGCTTAAACTCCAGATAAACCGTTGCCGGAAGATGTGAAATCGGCTTATCCAGAAGTTCTTCGCCAAAACGGATTAAAGTTTTACGTACATTCTCCGGGATCGCGATCCAAGCCTCTCGTTCATGGACTTTGGGGAACGGATGCCACTGGGCGCGTGGTACCATGATGTTTTCAAGTTTTTCTTTCGGATACAATTCACTCAGTGAAAGAGCTTTGACAATTGACGTGGAGCTTAGAACCACAACACATGCAATCGTAAGGACGAGAACGGCTTGCTTTGGAATATCAGATTTCATTTCCGGATGGCTCCTTTTCATAGATATAGAAGGAAATCTCTCTCAAACCAGATGGGCAGAGACTCGTTCAGGGTTAGGTTTTTTAATGACACCCCGTTCGGTAATAATAGCGGCAATATCGCACGCTTCGGTCACGTCGAAAGCCGGGTTGTAAACGGCGACGCCGGTCGGGGCGGCTTGTGCATCCCTGAATGAAGTCACTTCCTCGGCCGCCCTTTGTTCGATGGGAATCTCGCCGCCACTTTTGATATTCAGGTCGAACGTGCTGGAGGGGGCGGCGATGTAGAACGGCACGCCGTGTTCCCGTGCGAGGATGCTCAAGCTGTAGGTGCCGATCTTATTCGCAGTATCGCCATTGGCTGCGATACGGTCAGCGCCGGTGATGACTGCGTTGATCTTCCCTTGCTTCATCAGCCATCCCGCCATATTATCACAGATGACCGTTACGTCGATTCCCGCCTGCATCAGCTCCCAGGCTGTCAGTCGAGCGCCTTGCAATAATGGCCGGGTTTCATCGGCATAAACCCGGAACTTCTTTCCATTCTTCTGCGCCTCGAACATCGGCGAAAGTGCCGTTCCCTGTCCTCCCGTCGCCAGCGCCCCGGCGTTGCAATGCGTCAAGGTAGCGGAGTTTTCTTCGATGAACTTCTGACCGTTTTGGCCGATTCGCCGGCACATGTCAACGTCTTCCCGGTGGATCGCAATCGCTTCGGCTAAAACTGCTTCACGAAAGGCCTTTAGTGTCGCGGGCATCTTGCCCGCGATTCGAGGGTGGGACGCCCTCGACACTTCCACGGCCTTTTTTTGCATTCGATCCAATGCCCAGAACAAATTCACCGCCGTAGGACGGGACGAGGCTAAGTAATCGCGCGCCTTTGTCAATGACTCCATTGCCTTTTCGATATTGTCATTGGGCTTTTGCAGAGCAAGAACGAGTCCATACGCTGCGGAGACGCCGATAGCCGGAGCGCCACGGACGGCGAGCGTCTTGATTGCATCGAAAAGGACTTCGATCTCTCGGCATTGTAGCGTGACGAACTCTATCGGAAGCTTTCTCTGATCGACAAGCTCCAAATACCCATCGATATCGCCAATCCATTTGACTGCTTCAACTATCATGACTCTCTTTTTTGAAACCAATAATGTCACCCCTGCGAAAGCAGGGGTCCAGATCCCACGAACTGGATTCCCGTTTTCACGGGAATGACAGACCCTTTTTCATGAGGGACGCTATCGATCAACTCGGGCGCCTCCTCCTCCCATGACTTTTTCCACCTCGCGCAGACTGGCTGTCGTCGTATCGCCGGGCGTTGTCATCGCCAGGGCGCCGTGAGCGGCGCCGTAGTTTACGGCCTCCTCCGGTGTTTTGCCTTCCATCAGTCCATAGATCAAGCCGGATGCAAAACTATCACCTCCTCCGACCCGGTCGTAAATTTCCAGATCGGGCCTCAGGGTCGCTTCGTAGAACTCGCCCTGGGTGAACAGAACTGCGCCCCAATCGTTAACGGAAGCGGTTTTCGCATTCCGCAACGTGGTGGCGACGGCCTTCAGGTTCGGAAACTCCTTGACCACCTCGGCGATCATTTTCTTGAAATTGGCCGGGTCGAGTTTTGAATACCCTTTGTCCATGTTCTTGACCTCGAATCCGAGGGCGGCTGTGAAATCTTCTTCATTACCCAGCATGATATCGACATATGGAGCAATAGCCCGGTTAACTTCTTTGGCTTTTTCCTGGCCCCCGATATCTTGCCAAAGCGAATTCCGGTAGTTGAGATCGTAGGAAACGATTGTGCCATGTTTCTTCGCTGTTTTCACGGCATCGAGAATCACATCCGGCGTCGTCTCAGACAAGCCCGCGTAGATTCCACCCGTATGGAACCAACGGCTCCCGTTTGTGCTGAAAATGGTCTCCCAGTCGATATCGCCTTTCTTGAGTTGAGATGCGGCGCTGTTCGCCCGGTCCGAACAACCCACCGCCGCTCGAACGCCGAAACCTCGCTCGGTGAAATTCAATCCGATTCTGACTTTCCTTCCGATCCCGTCATACGACACCCACTTGACGTACTCCATATTGACGCCGCCCTGGTAGATCAAATCCTCGAGCAAGCGACCGACGGGATTATCCACTAAGGCAGTGACAACAGCAGCCCGTTTACCGAAACAACGCTTGAGACCCCGGGCGACATTGTATTCACCGCCGCCCTCCCAGGCTCGGAAATGCCGGGTTGTGTGGATTCTCTCTTCACCGGGATCCAGCCGGATCATGATTTCACCTAACGAAACGATATCGTACTTGCATTGTGATGGGGATTTAAGCTCGATCACTGCCATGGACGTTCTCCCTTGATTATAATGGTGGGGCGATACCGTTAGGCATCCCTTAGCGAGCCCCACCCTACGGTTATGTTAGTCGTAAATTTTTCCTTCTCGATAATCCTGCCAGGCCGGTTCGAAAGCCTTTCGGTCGGTCGGTACCGGTCTTAACTCGACATTCGTGCCAGTGAACAGATCGGGCGAGTTTTCGTCGTATTCGATCTGTAAAATGGAATTTCTAAGCGACTCGTTCTCAGGCTTGAACTTCAGCGGCTTAACTGTAGCTTTATCGATTACATCGGGATGGATTTCGACGCCGTCCTCAGTCAGAACGAGATGCGAACCGCGCGATCCGCTTCCCTGGCCGAGCAATTCCACGACGGCTTTGAGAAACGCTACGCTTGTTAAGGCCAGGTGCTCTGCTTGTATCGCCTGGATAATGGCTTTGGTATCCTTTGAGGACATGCCTTTTTCCTTTATATCCTTGTAGAGCGTCACGGCTTCCTTCAAGGCTTTCCCGGCGTCGTTCAGTTCGCGGATATGTCCCCCGGAAGCGGTCATCCGGCTACGAACCTGTTCCAAAATATCTGCGGGAACAGAACCGGACGAGTTTTTATAACTCTCAAGCCGGGCGATACATTCGCTGAGTTGTTTGTCGATTTCGGATTGCTTGTCGGAATAATCCGGCAGATCGCATCCGCAGGCATTGACGATGTACTCGGCCGCTCGCAAGCCGCCGGTCTGGCCGGCGTTCAGGGCTGAGCCCCCGGGGCGTTTGACGCCGTGCGTGCCTGCCATTTCGCCGATGATGAAGGTCTGCGGGATATTGGATTGCCACCATTTACTCACGGCGAAACCGCCATTGTTGTGTTGAGCACAAACCGCAATCTCAAGCGGCTCCGAGTATAAATCAATGCCGTTCTCTTTATAGATATCGATAGCGGGGGGGTTCATGTGGGCCAGACGTTCGATGGGTGTCTTTTGCAGCGCGCCGGCTTTTTTGAGGTAGTCCGCCGCCTCCGGTTCGAGGTCGTCAATATCGAACTCGTCCATCGAGTCGCTGCCGACGGGATTTTTCAAAAAGTCCATATAGACACGTCGGCCCTTTTGCGTCTCATTGAACACCAGCACGTCGATCAACGATGATTGCAGGTTCTCGATGCGCTGTGGATCGAAGGGCCACTGATACCCTTTGAGAAAGATATTCGTGGCCATTTTTTTCATCGTGGGGAAGAAACCCGTGAGGAATTCCTGCTCGTCATTGCCGTCGGCATCGGTGCTGAAAAGACGGGGCAGCGCCTGCATGTACGTGCCGGAAACGTTCCAGCGAAACTTAATACTCGCCAGGCCGAATTGCGATTCGGTCAGATTCGCCCCGATCAGGCCGGCCTTAAACGCCAACCCGTGGATGCCCAACTGATCTCTGGGATAAACGCTCGTCTTGAACAATTCACCCGGTCCGCCTGCGGCGAGGACAATATTAGAGGCAAGAAAGACATGGATGGCATAATCCGAATCAGCAAGGCGGTTCTTGTCTATCGTAACAATGCCGACGATGCGCTTGCCATCGCCGGAACCGACCGTTAGTAATTGTGCCGCTTCCTGTTGGTCGAAAATTTTGACATCGTAGCGTTCGAGTTGCTTTTGCAAACACTGGCTCATAAACCGACTGGTTTTCGGCCCGGCCGACGTCGCCCTCTCGTACGGATCGTGGTCTGTTTTATAGCCGATAAAAGTTCCCATCGAGTCCGTAGGGAACGGCACGCCCGCCTGGACCAGGTGGTAGAATTCGCGTAGCGAGCCAATCGCCTCGATCAATGCCGAATCGCCGTGACAGCAGCCCGCCGCCGTGAGGCTCTTGGAAAACTCTTCGGCACTGTCGGCGATGTCCGGACTCGTACCGATCTTGTAATACGTTTGTTTATCCGAACCGCTCATCCGCGATGCACCGAGTCCCAATCCCGCGGTCACGACAGCGATCCTCTCGGCAGGATTTTCGACGCCTTTCTGTTCCATGAATTCGCACAGGTGCACGGCGCAGTTCATGCCCGCGGCCCCTGAGCCGACGATGATCGTGTTATAGCAATGGAAGGTTACGGTTTGGTTTGCGATTTGTTTCGTCTCTGTCATGTTCTGTCTCCCATTGAGCGAAGGGTGAATTGTTTATTTGGGTTTTGTATGATAGTTATTCCAGCAATTTCGGCTTGGCGAAATCGCCGGTCATTTCTCGCGGTAATACACGGACGTTGCCCTGCTTGTCGCTAAAATAGAGCGTCGATTGTGACGGCTTTCTCCCGTGCCCGTCGGCCCAGATGGCGTAGAAATCAGGATGAGCATTCACCGGCCGCCGGGCATAGGTATGATTGCGAGGACTGTTTTGGGTCAGTGGCTTGACTTTTTTCCAGGTGACTCCTTCATCATGGGTGACCCACATCGCTATCTCGCCGCCGGGGTTGTACGGTTGCGGTCCGGTTTCGGTCGGGCCGATGATTCGCCATGTTTTGTCATCTTCGATATATAGCGAGCCCATATCGTAATTATTGTCCGAAGTACAAACCGGCCGTATCTGCCATGTTGAGCCGGTCCAGCGGGCTGTCGTCCAGGTGCGGGGATCATTCTTCGGGCCGGATTCGTACCCCTTGCTCGTCACGACAAGAATGATCGGATTATCTTGACTATCAAAGCGAATGTCCTTCAGATAAACGTTCAGACCTTCGGCCTTATAATCGTGCACCAGGGCGGGACTCTGAGGCTTCGTCAGCGGAAGTTCCAAGTCTTGTCCGTCAGCACTTTGCCAGGTCTGACCGAGGTTACTGGTTTCAATATAATAAATGTTCGTTCGCCAGTTGAGTCCTTTTCCATACGGATGGTAGTTGAATGCCGAACCCGCTTTGTTTTTACCTGCGGCGCTGATCTGGTAATGTCCCCTGTCGATAGCTCCCAGCCGGTGCCATTGCGACCATTCGACGCCGTCCCGGCTTGTCATAAAACAAATCGTGCGATCGACGGGATACTTATAGCGCGTGAAAAAGCATACGAAGCCTCTGTCTTTTAGATACCAGGGTTGCATGTAGGAAAAGTTCGTCATTGGAACTTTTTCACCGTTTTCGATCTTCGTCGGCTTCACGAGGTCGAAGACATCGACGTTGTAAGGCTTGCGGCTTTTGTGGATGTACGATGGCCTTGATGTGCCGTGCGAAGTAGAGAATATCCAGATGTATCCTTCGTCATCCATGGAGATGACGGGATTATCGTGCGCATCGCTGGTTTTCTTATCGAGCAGAATGGTCGGCCGAGGCACCCTACCGGTGGTATGGTCGTAGTACGAGACCATATGAATCAATTTTCTATCGCTGTCCTTTGTTGTTCCCCCGTAGCAGAAGAAGGTCTTTTTCGCTTTATCGCAATAGACGGCGAATGGTTTGTGTTTAGCACAATATGTTCCCAGGCCGCCGCTGTATTTATAAACGTATTCATCGCCGGAAGGTTGGTTCATATACCAGATGCCGCGATAGCCTGTGTCTTTTGCATTAAGAGTGAGTGTCTCGGATGAAGCCTTGGTATTCGTGCATAACACCATTAGCGACAATAAAAGTATGGAAAGAAGATCATTAATTCGCATTAAAATTTCTCCCTGTGATCTGACTTATCTGCCCAAGTGACGCTGAAGCGAAATCGATATTGGGGTATTTCTCGGCCCGCACTTTGTCGATGAGCTCCTTAATCTTTTTAAGCTCGTCCGCCAGAAGATCGTAATCCTGATCGTCGATAATTTTTTTCATCGTGGCTTTTTCGATCATGCTGAACGAGCCGCCCAGAACCAGAACGCCTGCATCGACATAGTCGGGAATATTGCCGGGATTCGTTCCGCCCGTGGGCACGAGGCTGATGGTCTTGTGAATGGCGGGGTCGATCGCTTTAACGAAAGCCGGGCCGCCGAGTTGCTTGGCGGGGAATATCTTGCAGAGATTGGCTCCCTTGGAAAACTGGCTGGCGATTTCGGTGGCGCTGCCACATCCGGGAATCATAGGTAGTTTTCCGGCGAATTTCTCGAAGCCGGTATCGCTGAAGTTCACTGCAGAAACAAGGTAGCACGCCCCGGCGTCCACGACCTGAGCGACCGAAGGCAGCGGGTCCTCCGGGTGGGTCTTGTTGTAAATGTCCAGCATTTCAGGCCAGTCAATGAGACTGGCCGCACCTGTTGTGAAGTCGGGTAGTTCTTTACGCAGCCGGGAGATTTTCTCCAGGGGTTGCTTAATCCGACAGGTTACTTCCATATTGTGAACGCCGGCCTTCATCAACGCCTCGGCGGTTTTGACAACGTCGAGCTTGTCCTGGTTAAAGACCAGGATAAAACCGTCTCGCAAAAGAGTGGTGATTGTGTTTCTTATATCCATTCTTACAACCTCCTTAAATGAAAGCCCCCGTCCACGTTAATGACTTGGCCGGTTGAAAAGTCGAGCCGGCCTTCGGCAATCGCTCCCACGGCCTTACCGATATCTTCCGGCAGGCCCCATCGCTGCGTTGGCGTTAAACCCTCTGCGATGAGCTTGTCGTACTTGTCCTTGACCACGCTGGTCATATCGGTGGCGATAATCCCGGGACTGACTTCGAATACGCCGATACCGTATTCCGCTAATCGGTCCGCATATAGTTTGGTCATCATGGAAATGCCGGCTTTGCTTACGCAATATTCGCCCCGCCCCGGCGAGCTGGTATAGGATGAGATCGATCCGGTGCTGACAATCCGGAATCCTCGATCGGGATTCGTTTTCTTCTGCTCGATCATCCAGTTCGCCACCTGCTGGGTCAGAAAATACGGCCCTTTAAGATTGATATTCATTACCCGGTCGAAGCTCTCTTCGGTGGCTTCGAGAAGATCCAATCGTTTCGATGGCGCGACGCCCGCGTTATTGGCCAACATGTCGCATCGTCCGAACGTGTTCTTAGCCAGTGCGACCAGACTGTCGCGGTCTTGGGCATTGCTGACGTCTCCTCGTAAAATCTCACATTCGACGCCGAGGGCCTTGATTTCTTTTTGGGTCTCAACGGCGCGTGATTCATCCGGCTTGCCTTCGCTCGTGAAGTCGAAGTAATTAATCACGAGGTCATAGCCCAGTGAGGCTAATTCCATCGCGATACCTTTTCCGATGCCCCGGCTTGCTCCGGTGACGATTGCTACAGGTCGTTCTGCCATTTTCAGAGTCCTTATGCTATTGTTCTTGTTGTAAAAAATCATTCATTTCTCGTGCGGCCTTCATACCGTCCGACACAGCCGCGACGACCGTCGAGGCGCCTCGGACGAGGTCCCCCCCGGCGAACACGCCCGACCTTGACGTCGCCGACGTCCCTTCCTTTGTCTGGATCAGATCATTTTCTATCGTTAGACCCGGTAGGATTTCCGCGATCCGCTCCGGCGGCGCCTGGCCTATCGCCTCCACGGCGATATCCATATCGAGCTCATAAGCAACGGTCATGATAGGCTCGGGCCTGCGGCGTCCCGACGCATCCGGCTCGCCCAACTGGGTGGGACAGAGCTTGACCCCCGTCAGCTTGCCATTCGATGAACGGAAGCCGAGTGGTTGGGTCAAAATCATAAAGTGCACGCCGTCTTTCATCGCACTGTCGCGCTCGGCGCTCCAGGCCGGCATCTCTTTAAAGGAACGCCGATAGATGAGATAAACGTCTTTGGCGCCAAGTTGTTTGGCTGTGGTGGCGACGTCCATGGCGGTATTACCGCCTCCGATCGCGGCAACACGTTGACCTTGAAGGTTCAGACCGCCCGGTTTTTTGGCCATTGAAAGGAAGTCCATCGCGTTCCATAAGCCGTCGAGGTTTTCGTCGCTAAGGCTGACGGATTTCGGCAGGCCCATCCCGATAAAAACGGCGTCGAAGCCTTCTTCGATGATATGATCGAGGTTGAATTCCGGATTGAGTTCCTTACCCAATCGTAGAGCCATTCGTTCCTTCGGCACATCAGCAAAAACCGCCGAGATTTCGTTCTTCAGCGAGTTACTTTGCCTGTCGGGCGGAATAACCGAAGCGATCATGCCGCCAAACTCCGCGCTGGCGTCAAATAGGGTCACCGTATGTCCGGCTTCAAGTAGCATGGCGGCGCAGGCCAAACCGGCTGGTCCGGCGCCGATGACGGCAACCTTTTTGCCGGTACTTTCCTCTGGGATGCGTAGTTTCGACCAGCCGTTTTTGTTGGCTTGTACCGCCAGGTACATTTGTATCTCGGCAATCGGCACGGGCATGTCCCCGATAAAACCCTGCAAACAATGCCCCTCGCATTGCTGTTCAACGGGACAAAGCCAGGCGCACACTTCGGGGAAAATATTGGTCTCCCTGAGTGTCTCATACGCGGCTTGTTCCTGACCGTCCAGAAACTGGCTGATGAATTTCGGGATATCCACGCCGGCCGGGCAGGCTAACTGGCACGTCGGCTCCTGGCACTTTCGGCACGCCGAAGCCAGCCGGGCGAGATTCTCTCGATCACTCATTCGACCGCGCTCGAAGATGGGGCCGTACACCTCATTATCCCGCACGACGCAACCGGTCATCCCGGCGTCACGCATGATCTGTGTACAAGCGCTGCAACCGATGCAGACCTTCTCCGGAGACATCTGCCCTTTCATGATGATATCTTTAGCGAAATCGGGATAGGCGAATGCCATGCGTCCGGCGCCGGCCAGGGTCGTTAAGCCGTTGGCTTTGTTCGCTGCGGCGACGTTGGCGAAAAGCGTTCGTAGCCAACTGTAACCCGTGCCGACAATGGCGATCTTTGGGAATGCCTTCTGTATTTCACCGACGATATTCGCGAGCCGATTGACGCCCGTGAGCGGATGCTCCGGTTCTTCGTATCCCCCCACAATCGGTTCGTTGAACGGCCGGCCCACGTGGGGATTGTAATAGGGATTGGCAATGGTAATATTGATCAGACGAACGCCGCGCTGTTGTAGAAGTCCGATGAGTTTTTTCGGTTCGTCCAGGTCGGGTTTCGTATAATCGTCTTTATCTACAGCCCAGCCGTAAGGGTAGGGGATGGCGTCGAAAACACCGAGCCGGGTTGTAACGGCGGCATCTTCACCCAGCTCTTTGTGAATCCTGTCGATGATTTCCAGTGGAAACCGCGTACGGTTCTCGAAGGAACCGCCGTACTTGCCCTCTCTGCTCCGGCACCCGAAAAGCTCGTTGATGAGATACCCATGACACGACTTAATATCAACTGCGTCGAAACCAATATCGAATGCAATTCTCGCCGCTTCGACATAGGCATTTTGAAGCTCGTCGAGGTACGCGTCCGTTACCAGGGGCCAATCGTCCGGAATTTTGCTCTTGGCATCCGGATTAGGCTCACGTTGTGGAATCAACGGATCGCGGTATGGATCACGTTGAGCAATCATCGGTTGGGCGACACCTTCCGGCTTACTGTACCGGCCTGAGTGGGTCAATTGTAGTACGATGATGGGCTTATGGTCCGGCCCCATACTCTTAGCGGCCGCCTTTCGCATCATCTTGACCATCGCGGCGAAACGGTCTTTACTTTTTTCGTGAATCCATAATTGCCTCGGATTTGCCCTGCCTTCGGGAACGACGGCTGTTGCTTCGCCCCAGATCAGGCCCGCTCCGCCGGCAGCGAATCGTTCGTATCGTCGGAGCGTGAGTTTTCCCGGCCGGCCCAGAGAATCACCATCGCATCCTTCCATTGGGTGGACCGCCAGTGAGTTCGGAATGGTCAGATTTCCGGCTTTTACCGGCTCAGTCAGGATCGAGACATCCTTCCGGGCTTTAACGGAAAGACCGAGTTCATTATTCATTTGTTTCAGGTCGTCGATAGTACGCAGTCGAAATTCCCACATGTGATTACCTCACGGTTTGGCCTCTACGAGTTTGTCCTTCAGGAACTTGGCCGTAATGCTGTCCTTGTTTTTTATGATCCCCTCAGGTGAACCGGCGACGACCACAGTGCCGCCGGCTTCTCCACCTTCGGGGCCGAGGTCTATAATATAATCTGCGATCTTGATAACATCAAGGTTATGTTCGATAACGACGACGGTATTGCCGCAATCGGTCAGTCGCTGGAGCACGTTCAGGAGATTGTGAATATCGGCAAAATGCAGTCCCGTGGTTGGCTCATCGAGGATATAGAGCGTGTGCCCGGTCGCCGCTTTGCCCAATTCGGAGGAGAGTTTGACCCGCTGGGCTTCACCGCCGGAGAGAGTGGTCGATGCCTGCCCCAACTGCATGTAGCCCAGTCCGACGTCGGCCAAGGTCCGTAATATTCGCACGATCACCGGAAAATTAGCGAAGAAATTCAGGGCGTCGTCGATCCGCATATCGAGCACGTCGGCGATATTTTTGCCTTTGTACGTTACGGCCAGGGTCTCCGGATTATAGCGGGTGCCCTTACAGCTTTGGCAGGTCACATACACGTCCGGCAAGAAGTGCATCTCGATCTTTTTCGTTCCCTGCCCTTTGCATGATTCGCATCGGCCGCCCTTGACGTTAAAACTGAATCGGCCCGGTTTATAGCCTCGAATCTTCGACTCTCGCGTCATGCTGAACAGTTTTCTGATCAGGTCGAAAGCGCCCGTGTATGTTGCCGGGTTGCTTCTCGGTGTTTTTCCGATCGGCGACTGGTCGATTTCAATCACTTTGTCGATCTGCGATGTACCGAGTATGTTCTTATGGGCACCGGGCTTTTCGCGGGAATGATAGAGCTGACGTTTGAGGGCCTTGAGCAGGATCTCGCTGACCAGGGTGCTTTTGCCGGAGCCGGAGACGCCGGTCACGCATGTAAAGACCCCGATGGGAAATTTGACATCGATGCCCTTTAAGTTATTTTCTGCGGCGCCTTTGACCGATATGCTCTTTCTCAGATTATAACGTCTTCGCTCTGCCGGTAGGGCGATGCTCTTCTTGCCGCTCAGATAGTCGCCGGTGAGCGAACTTTGGCAATTCGTAATGTCTTTCAGCCTGCCTTGTGCGACGACTTCGCCCCCATGTGCGCCGGCGGCCGGGCCGATATCGACAATATGACTCGCACTGCGGATAATATCTTCGTCATGCTCGACCACAATGACCGTATTGCCCAACCGACAGAGCCGCTGTAGAATGCCCAGCAAGCGGTCGTTATCGCGTTTGTGCAGGCCGATGGTCGGTTCGTCGAGCACATAGCAGACCCCGACGAGGCCGCTGCCGACCTGGGTCGCCAGGCGGATTCGTTGCGCCTCGCCGCCGGCCAGGGTGCTGCTCGTCCGGTCCAAGGTCAGATATCCGAGTCCGACGTCCACCATAAATTTCAGCCGGGCTTTGATCTCTTTCAGCACGGCGGCGGCGATGACGGTTTTCTCTTCGTCCAGTTTCAACCGGCTAAAGAACCTTTGTGCCTTCTCGATACTCAGAGTTGTGATTTGATGGATACTTTTCCCCCCGACGGTTACGGCGATGGCTTCGGGTCGCAGACGCGCGCCCCCGCAAGTCCGGCAGGGGTGCTGTGAGAGGTAACCGCTCAGTCTGGTTTTAACGTATTCGCTGGTTGTATTTTCCCACCGCCGAACGAGGTTCGGGATGATGCCTTCAAACGACACGCCATGTTTATCCTCATCGGCGTCGGTCGTGCCGTGCATCAGGATCCTTTTGTACTGCTCCGGGATCCGCTCGAACGGAATGGATTTACTGATGCCCGTTTTCCTGCAGAATCGTTTAACTAAGCGGTTGTAAAAGATGTTCATTCTTTTCCCGCCTTTGCGCCAGGCGTCGATCGCGCCGTTTTCCAGCGAGACGGTTTTGTCCGGCACGATCAGGTCGGGATCGAACTCGAGAATGGTTCCCAGCCCGTCGCAACTCTTACAAGCACCGTAAGGGCTGTTGAAACTGAACAACCTCGGTGAAAGCTCTTCGAGACTGGCCTGGGGATGTTCGGGGCAGGCGAATTTTTCGCTATAAATGGCTTCCTCCCAGTGGCCGTCGCCGCCGTTTTGCTTGTCCGCTTCGGGTTCCTGGAGTAAGACTAAAAGAATGCCTTCGGCCAGTTTCAACGCGGTCTCAACAGAATCGGCCAGGCGGATGCGAACGCCTTCTTTGATAATCAACCGGTCGACCACCGCGGCGATGTCGTGTTTCTTGTTCTTGTTCAATTCCGGGACGTTACGCACATCGCAAATTGCGCCGTCAATCCGAACACGGACAAAGCCTTCGCGTTGGATGGCGACGAAAACATCCTTGTGTTCGCCTTTTTTGCCTCGAACGAGCGGTGCGCAAACTTGGATTTTAGTACCTTCCGGCCGGGAGAGGATGGATTCGACGATTTGCGAGGAGTGCTGGCTTGTGATTTCCTTGCCGCAAACCCAGCAGTGCGGCTGGCCCACGCGGGCGAAAAGCACGCGGAAGTAGTCGTAAATTTCGGTCGTCGTCGCTACCGTCGAGCGGGGATTGCTGCTGGCGCTGCGTTGCTCGATCGCGATGGTCGGCGGAAGCCCCGTAATCTCCGAAACCGCCGGTTTTTGCATCTGTTCGAGAAACTGCCGGGCGTAGGTGCTCAACGATTCGACATATTTTCTACGCCCTTCGGCGTAGATCGTATCGAACGCGAGGGAGCTTTTTCCCGAGCCGCTGATCCCCGTAATGACCACGAGCGTATCCCGCGGAATGCTCAAGCTGATATTCTTAAGATTATGCTCGGCGGCGCCGGTAATCCTAATCGCTTTGTCTATTCGTTTGGCCATCCTGCCTTCTTTTCAACCTCCGTAACCCCATGACGAAAATTCACTAATAACAGAAACCAAACATTGTACCATATCACAGAACGAGGCAACAAGTGTTTTGTTAGGCCGATTAAATCCCTTTGTTTTCATAAGAAACTGGAAGTATTATAGGGACTAGCGGGTTTAATTTTTGGTTATACTAATTTAATACTAAATTTCCAAAGTTAGTATTTGATGAGGCCGATAAATTTCTATATACTAATATTTTTATATTAGTATATAATTAGCATTTGCGTAAGATATTGATAGTGAAGGCTATAACGTTATGAGAAAGCCGAAATCTCCACCTGAATTGGATGCCATATGGCAGGAAATAAAGGCCAATCCAGAACTGGCTTCCAACTTCCTTGATGTGATTTCCTGCCCGATGCCTAATGATTATCTTCATTGGGATAAGTTGCGATATCACGCCCCGCCCAAGGGACTTAACAGTGAACAATGGTGGCTGGCTACGAAGAAGCAACGACAGAGCTTGTACAAAGAACTACCGCTGATGGACAAAGACGAGAAGCCATTTCGGCTTTTGATGAACGATTTTATAACTGAAACGTTACACCAAATTGACCAATCTTCGATCACCTTTGGTGAGATGCCCGAGCCCATCAGGAATACCGAGACAAAGAACCGGTACTATGTGAGTTCTCTGATCCAGGAGGCTTTTACTTCGAGTCAGCTTGAAGGTGCAGCGACGACACGCTTAGTGGCAAAGGAAATGATCCGAACAGGGCGTCCGGCGTGCGACAAGAGTGAGCAGATGATTCTCAACAATTTCGCAGCCATGAAACGCATCAATAAACTTAAGGATGAGCCTTTATCCAAAGAGTTGGTTTTTGATATCCATCAGACTGTCACAGAGAAAACAATGAATACAGCGTCAGCCGCCGGACGTTTCCGAACAGCCAATGAAAACATTCGTGTTATAGACATGTACAATGAGGTATTCCATGATCCACCGCCTGCAAACCAGCTTGAACTGAGGATGGAAGCGATGTGTGCTTTTGCCAATGGCAATACGCCGGATTACTTTATTCATCCGGTAATTAGGGCTGTCATTTTGCATTTCTGGCTGGCCCATGATCATCCCTTTGTTGATGGTAACGGCAGGACGGCCAGGTCTTTATTTTATTGGTTGATGCTCAGGCATAGGTATTGGCTTTTTGAGTTCGTATCTATCTCGCAGATTTTCGTCAGGGCACCGGCGAAATATGCGCGAGCTTTTCTTTACACGGAAACGGACGACAACGACCTAACTTACTTTATTATCTATCATCTCGACGTCATCCGGCAGGCGATCAAGATTTTTTATGAATACCTGGAACGGAAAACAAAGAAACTTCAGGCGGTTGAGAATCAATTGCGAGGTATTATCGCTCTCAATCATCGTCAGCGCGCACTGGTCAGCAAAGCGCTTCGTCATCCGCGCCAGCGATATACGATTAAGTCGCACCAGATAAGCCACAACGTTGTTTATCAAACTGCCAGAACGGATTTGCTCGATTTGGAAAGCCGAGGCCTTGTTTCCAGTCGGAAGATTAGCAAAACTTGGTATTTTACGCCAGTGAGTAATCTTGAACAGAAGCTGGCTAAACTGGAGTAACTATCTATGAAGACGAAAACACTACATGAATGGGATTTGTCTTACTCACAGGCGAGAGAGTTGCAAACGAAGCTGGCTATGAAGGTACAATTAACGCCGTTTAAAAAAGATCCAAGGGTGGTTGTCGGACTTGATTGTGCTTTCAGCAAGGATGGGAAAAGAATTTTGGCTGCTGCTGTTGTTTTATGTTTGCCTGAGTTTGAGCTTGTCGAGACGGTCAGTGCGATGCGTGATGTGGATTTTCCGTATATTCCCGGTTTGCTTTCTTTTCGCGAGGCGCCGGTTTGTATCGACGCGGTTGAGATGCTTCAAACGAACCCCGATGTATTCGTCATAGACGGCCAGGGTATCGCTCATCCGCGCCGGCTCGGTCTGGCGGCTCATCTTGGGCTGTTTTTTGATAAGCCGACTATCGGGTGTGCCAAGAGCAGACTCACCGGTTCTTACCAGGAACCTCACTCCGAGAAAGGGGCATATAGCCCATTAAAAGACAAAAAAAACAGTAACGACGAGACCATCGGCGCCGTCGTCAGGACGCGTACAAACGTCAAGCCTCTTTTTGTCTCAGTAGGGCATAAATGTCTGCTCGAGGATGCCATAAACATCACGCTCATGTGTGCAGTGAAATATCGTTTACCGGAACCAACACGACTTGCTCACCAACGAGTGAGCCAATTGAG